>Ga0182015_10000160_pt1 | contig 95697 bp, 78 predicted proteins | sample 712P3MmetaG_FD_120478 | JGI IMG/M metagenome (GOLD analysis project Ga0182015, IMG submission 120478) | Permafrost microbial communities from Stordalen Mire, Sweden - 712P3M metaG | ecosystem: Environmental > Terrestrial > Soil > Wetlands > Permafrost | place: Sweden: Stordalen | collected...
TAAGGTCAGTGTACCTTTCCCCGGCGCGAAACCCTGTCCTTCCCTATAAACTTGACAAGTTCCTCTCGACCGCTCAGCTTTCATAAGCTTAATCATGGCAATCGATTCATCCACAACTCATCAGGACCCGGAGACTGAATACCAGCGGCGCCTCGATGCGCTGCAGGAAGCTGAGAGCCGCTTCAAGCGAACCTCCGCCAAGCTCGGCGTCGCAACTTTGCTTTTTCTCGCAATCTCTCTGATATTCGCTGCGTGGCTTCTTACCTCCAGGATCAGCGCTATCTATTGGGTTCTGCTTCCTCTCGGCATCCTCAGTTTCTTCGCGATCTTTCACGAACGTATAATCCGCACGATTCGTATTTGTTCACGCAGGATCGCATTTTACGAACGCGGACTGGCCCGTCTCGGCAATAAGTGGATGGGAACAGGAGAAACTGGAGACCGTTTTTCTGACCCGTCGCATCCCTACGCGCGGGACTTGGACATCTTTGGCACAGGATCGTTGTTTGAATTGCTTTGCACTGCGCGGACGCGGGCGGGCGAAGAAACTCTGGCAAGCTGGCTACTCATTCCCGCGCTACCGGAAGAAGTTCGGCTGCGCAATGATGCCGTGACCGAATTGAGGTCTCGCGTTGACCTGCGCGAAGATCTAGCTGTTTTGGGAAAGGACTTTCGCTCCGGGGTCCAACCCGAAGCGCTCGTCGCATGGGGAGAGGATTCTTCAGCTCTCACCCCGAGGCTACTGCAAATGGCTTTGCCCGCACTCGCCTTCCTGTGGATTTGCAGTTTGGTTGCGTGGTCCGTTTTTAGTCTTAGGTACCCGACTTTCCTGATTTCCGTCGTGAACCTGGCGGTAACGTTGCAATTTCGCGAGCGCACCTCGAAGAGCGCTTCTGCAATCGAGCGATCCTCGAAAGACCTAAAATTGCTTTCGCAAGTCCTCGCACGAATTGAGCGGGAATCTTTCGCGGCGCCGAAACTTAAGGACCTTCACGCCGTACTTCAGCAGACCGGCGTAGTCGCTTCGAGCGCTATTGCCGCCTTGAATCGTCGCGTGGATTTCCTGATCTCGCGACGCCATCTCGCCTTGCAAGCCGTCGACCCATTCGTGTTTTGGAGTTTGCAATGGACGCTTAGCATCGAAGCCTGGCGACGGAAGTTCGGCACCGCTATCCGTGATTGGCTCGCAGCCTTAGGTGAAATCGAATCTCTTTTAGATCTCGCGGGCTATGCCTACGAACATCACCGAGATGTTTTCCCTGTGTTCACCACTGAATCTCCTCTGTTCGAGGCGGAAGGACTCGCGCACCCTCTAATCCCCGAAAATCGCGCTGTCCGAAACGATCTAACCCTCGGACGAGATCTGCGACTCGTTATTATCAGCGGCCCCAACATGGCTGGAAAAAGCACGTTCATCCGCTCGATAGGGATCAATGCCGTGCTCGCTCAATGCGGGGCGCCGGTTCGCGCGTACAAGCTCCATCTTTCTCCACTCGCCGTGGGTGCATCCGTTTGCGTTCTGGATTCCCTCCAAGGTGGAATCTCCCGCTTCTACGCCGAAATCACGCGCCTGAAAGTTATCTCAGATTTGACCGATGGCCCCATGCCAGTTCTTTTCTTGCTTGACGAATTACTCCAAGGAACAAACTCGCATGACCGCCGCATCGGCGCCGAAGCTCTGGTCAGGAATTTGCTGATGCGGGGCGCTATTGGCTTGCTCACAACGCATGACCTCGCTCTCACCGAAATTGCTGTCGACTTGGCCTTCATCGGCGCAAATTTTCATTTTGAGGATCACCTCGAAGACGGCAAATTGCGATTCGATCATCATTTAAGCCGCGGAATCGTTCGAACCAGCAATGCGTTGCAGCTGATGCGCTCCATCGGTCTCGATGTTTAGAGAGATAGCGCAGCGGATAAACTCGGTCGATTTCGCTCAGTCATGACATCCTAATTCTCCATCGTTCAAACTCAATTTGCACAGGAAGAGAAATGACCAAGAAGCAAGAGAAAAACGAGATGCCGATAAACGAAGCCGCCATCACCACGCGTATCGAAAAAAGGCAAGTCGAAGAACGCGTTGCCATCACCGCGCATGTTGTTTACGAAGCGATTCGTCTTGAAGGCGACGAGGAATTGCATCGACCCGCCGCTGCCTTGGCGTGGTCAGCCTTGGCGGCCGGGTTAGCTATGGGTTTCTCATTTATTGCGGAGGCTCTGCTGACTTCCCATTTACCTAACCAGCCTTGGCGTCCCTTGGTTACCCGCCTCGGGTACAGCGTCGGATTTCTGATTGTGGTCCTCGGGCGCCAACAACTGTTCACGGAGAATACCCTTACCGCGGTTTTGCCGTTGCTGCTGCGTACGAATTGGACGGATTCGTGCGTGTTCTTCGGCTCTGGAGTGTGGTCCTTTGCGCAAATCTGATTGGGACCTTCTTGTTCGCTCTCTGCGTTGCGCGTATCAACATCTTCGACGCACCAGTGAGACAAACTCTGATGGATATCGGCGTGGCCCATCTGGGATCGAGCTTTGGAATTGTCTTCGTACGCGCCATTTTTGCCGGATGGCTGATCGCGCTAATGGTTTGGCTTCTTCCGGCCGCGGAAACTGCGCGCGTCAGCATCATTATAATTCTTACCTATCTGATCGGCCTCGGTGGCTTTAGTCACATCATCGCCGGTTCCACCACCATGTTTTATTTAGTGTTCATGAAGACCATTTCCTGGGGAGCTTATTTCGACAACTTCTTCTTCCCCACATTGCTCGGGAATATCTTGGGAGGAGTGTCGTTAGTGGCCGCTCTTGGTCACGCTCAAGTAGTGGGCGGCAAAGCATAGTATCGGACGCCCAAACGATTTCAGCAAACAACCTGCCGGACAACGTGCCATGCGGACTGGGCATCCTAACTTTTGTCCGAAGCGTAATGACCGCGTCTCAAATTCCGTTTTCCTGTTACCCTCCTTGTGCTACGCTTTTCTGTGAAAGAACAAGTTTTCTATTCCGCATGAACAATGTTGGCGCACGACCAAGGCTTTCTATCTTTCCGCCTTTATAAGGATGGGGTTCTAGACCATGCAACTAACGACCATCGAGCTTCCTAAACGCAAGCGTGAGGTAATCGATCAAGCAGTAATCAGGTTTTGTGGTGACTCGGGCGACGGCATGCAGATTACCGGAAGCCAGTTTACCAACACGGTCGCCCTGTACGGTAACGACCTGGCGACTTTCCCGGACTACCCTGCCGAAATCCGCGCCCCTGCCGGAACGCTGCCTGGCGTCAGCGGTTTCCAGGTGCATTTCTCGTCCAGTGATGTTTACACTCCCGGCGATTCGGTCGACGTTCTGGTAGCCATGAATCCCGCCGCCTTGAAAATGAATTTGCCGGACCTCAAGACGAATGGAATCTTGATCGTCAACCTCGATAGCTTTAAGGAAAACGATCTGCGCAAAGCGCAGATTGTGACCAACCCGCTGGAAGATCACTCCCTCGACGGCTACCGCCTTTTCGCCGTCGAGCTGACAAAAATGACTCGCGCCGCCCTAAAGGAATTGGGCCTCGACGCCAAGAGCATGGATCGTTGCAAGAACTTCTTTGCGCTGGGAATGTGTTACTGGCTTTACAACCGTTCCATGGAGCCAACACACGGCTGGCTGCAGGAGAAATTCAAGAACAAGCAGCAACTAGTTCAAGCCAACAAACTCGCCATGCAGGCCGGTTACAGTTACTGCGAAGCCACCGAAGCGTTTCAGATCAGCTATGAAATTCCGCCCGCGAAACTTGCTCCAGGCGTGTATCGCAATATCAGCGGAAACGCGGCGCTTGCTTTGGGGTTTGTGGCAGCTTCGCAAAAAGCTGGCATTCCGCTATTCTTGGGCTCTTATCCGATTACGCCCGCTTCGGATATCTTGCACGAACTCTCGATGTACAAAGATTTCGGTGTAATCACCTTTCAGGCTGAAGACGAAATCGCCGCCATCACTTCCGCCATCGGTGCAGCGTATGCCGGGGCTCTCGGCATCACCTCAACCTCCGGCCCGGGCATGGCTCTCAAAACTGAAGCGCTCGGCTTGGCCGTAGCTGTGGAACTACCTCTAGTCATTTGCGACATTCAACGCGGCGGCCCGTCCACCGGCCTTCCCACCAAGACGGAGCAAGCAGACTTGCTGCAAGCATTGTTTGGACGGAACTCGGAAGCTCCCATTCCAGTCCTCGCTCCCTCTTCACCGGGCGATTGTTTCTGGATTGCAATCGAGGCCAGCCGAATCGCGATCAAATATATGGTTCCCGTTATCGTTTTGTCCGACGGATATCTAGCCAACGGCGCGGAGCCCTGGAAAGTTCCCATCATTGAAGAACTGCCGGAAATTCCGGTTCACTTCGAAACAAATCCCGAAGGCTTTTTGCCATACCGTCGCGATCCTGTCACGCTGTCTCGTCCCTGGGCTATTCCGGGAACGCCCGGTCTCGAACACCGCATCGGTGGGATCGAGAAGCAGGATGTTACAGGCAATATCAACTACGAGCCTTTAAACCATGAGCACATGGTTCGCCTGCGTGCTGCAAAGGTCGAGTCCGTGGCGAACGATATCCCTCCCGTGATTCCGGAAGGCGATGAGTCGGGTGATTTATTAATTATCGCTTGGGGCTCCACGCACGGCCCGATTACGGCCGCATTAAATGCTCAGCGAGAGAAAGGCCGTCGCATCGGACACGTGCATCTGCGTCACTTGAATCCGCTGCCGCGCGATCTTGGAGAGGTCATCAGCCGTTACAAGAAAGTGCTCGTGCCGGAGATGAACATGGGCCAGCTCTCGATGATCCTTCGCGCAAAGTACCTGGTGGACGCGCAGGGCTATAACAAAATTCAGGGTAAGCCCTTCAAGACCTCTGAAATCGAACAAAAGATCGAAGAAATGCTTGGCTTGGCTCCGTCCGTAGCGGTCGAAGATGACGCCGATGAGCAAGCAGGAGAGCAGCTATGACCACCGGCACCTTACCCGTATATACAAAAAAGGATTTCCAAACCGATCAGGAAATTCGTTGGTGTCCGGGATGCGGTGACTACGCCATCCTCTCCGCGGTGCAAATGGTATTCGCCGACCTCGGAATCCCGCGCGAAAAGTTCGTAATCATTTCTGGAATTGGTTGCTCCAGCCGCTTTCCGTACTACATGAACACATTTGGCTTCCACACGATCCATGGCCGCGCACCGGCCATCGCTACCGGCTTGAAAATCGTTCGTCCCGACCTCGAAGTATGGGTCGCCACTGGTGACGGCGATTCGCTTTCCATTGGCGGGAATCACACAATTCACATGCTGCGCCGCAACGTCGGCCTGAAGGTACTTCTCTTCAACAACAAGATCTACGGGCTCACCAAAGGCCAGTATTCGCCAACTTCCGAAGTAGGCAAGAAAACAAAATCCACACCTTTCGGCACCACCGATCGGCCATTCAATCCCATTTCTCTCGCGATCGGATCGGAAGCTACCTTTGTCGCCCGTTCTGTGGACGTGTTTCAACAGCATCTGAAGGATGTTTTGAGGAAGGCAGCGGCTCATAAAGGTTCCGCGTACGTCGAGATTCTGCAGAATTGCAATATCTTTAATGACGGCGCTTGGGAAACCGTTACCGAAAAAGACGCGCGCAGCGAAAATATCGTCCAGCTCGAACATGGCAAGCCTCTTATTTTTGGCAAGAATCGCGATAAAGGTATTCGCCTAAACGGCCTTGACCTTGAGGTCGTTCAACTGGGCAACGGCGTCACCGAAAAAGAACTGCTCGTCCACGATGAAAAACACCCGCGCGCGGCATACGCATTCCTGCTCGCGCACATGGAGCAACGGACCGGTTTCCCCACTCCTATCGGCGTCTTCCGCTCGTGGGATCAAGTCCCTCGCTATGAAGACCTGGTCAACGATCAAATTCGCGAAGTCCAGGCCAAGCGTGGCAAAGGTGACCTCGCAAAACTTCTGCGTTCGGGCGACACTTGGGAACTAAAAGCGTAGTTTCGTTTCTTTTGGGTAAATTTTTTGCGTAGTCTTGACGCTCTTCAGGAAATTAGAACTTTTGATGTGCATCACTCCGAAATTTCATCAGATTCTCTTGACTTCTTTCGCTATTAGCTATATTACGACTTCCACTCGGTCGGTCCCTTTCAGCTATTGAAGTCCGCCAAGTACCGTACGTACGCGGGACGTCAGTAGATTACCCAGCCGAGCTCAGCGCAGATTCCAAACCAGTTTGCACGTTTCCAAAGGAGATAATCGATGAAGGACAGGAAGGCGGACGCATTTTCGCAACCTCTCGTCAAATTGTGGACTGCACGATTTGGCCTCGTTGTCCTGGCGGCGCTCACTATGGTCTTGTTGTTGGCCGGTGGTGCGGGCGCTCAGTCAGCTGGTGGGGCGGTGGCCAGCCAAGTAATCGCAGGCAACACGCCCGGATTTGTCGCAACCGGAAAAAATATTGGACCGGAAGAAGCATCCACAACAATTAGCGTTACCCTGTGGCTTCAGCCCCACAATCGAGCCACTCTCGATACCCTGGCCGAACAGCTCTATGACAAGAGTTCACCGAATTATCATCAATGGCTAAAGCCAGCCCAACTGGTATCTCAATTCGCGCCGACGGCAGCGGACCTAGCTGTCGCAAAGCAGTTTTTAACCGAGCACAACCTCAAAGTTACGAATGTCGGCCCTGCAAACTTCTCTATCACAGCAGAGGGGACTGTAGCGGAAGTCCAAAAGGCCTTTTCCGTACAGATCGATAAGTTCACTGTAGGTTCTGAAACCCATCGCGGCAACGTCAACAATCCTACGATTGCGGGTCCCGCTGCTGCCGTCGTTGCTGCCGTGTCTGGCTTGGATGACTACGTAGCGACGCATCCGGTTGCACAGGTGACCAACGCGTTCAAATCCAGTTCTCCAGCCGCGTCTGCCACAAAACTCAGCGGCGTAACCTCCGACGGAATCTTCTACTCCGGGCAATGCTTCCCTGGAACCGCGACCGAGGTATTCACCACCGGAGGAGCATTACCTTTCGGTACCTACACCGGCAATACCTACGGGCAGCCGGCGAACGGCGGCGGTCTGGGAAGTTTGCCTCCGTGCGGATACGATCCCGCAGAAGTTCAAACTGCGTACAATCTGAATGGCCTCTATGCGGAAGGCTTCCACGGTGAAGGTCAGACAATCGTAATCATCGATTGGTACGGTTCTCCCTACATCACCGCGGACGCAAACGTGTTCAGCAGCTTGAACGGTTTGCCTCCTCTTACCCCGTCGAACTTCAACATCATCTACTATCCGTATAATTGCAATTGCGGTGGTATCGATCCTGAAATTAACTTGGATGTTGAGTGGTCCCACGGAATTGCGCCGGAAGCTAACATTGTCTTGTTAGTCCCGCCGTCTAATAGCTTCGCGGACATCAACAACGCGACTGTTTACGCGATCACTTACGGCCTCGGGAACGTCATCTCCGGCAGCTACGGCGCTCCAGAGTCCCTGGTACCCCCGGTGATTCTAGAACAAAGTAGCTTGATTTCAGAGCTGGCTGCGGTTTCCGGAATTTCCGCAAACTATGCAACCGGCGACGAAGGCGACGACACCGTGTACGGGATCCCGCCGACGGTCAGCACACCTGCCGATTCGCCATACTCCACCGGTGTTGGCGGAGTTAGCTTGGCTATTAATACTGACAACACGTTGGCGTGGCAAAGCGGTTGGGGAACCAACGCTACCGGTATCGTTGCTCCTCCGTTCGCTGGCGGCTATGTCGCAGATCCTCCTCTGAATTTCGGCTTTCAATTTGGGTCTGGCGGCGGCGCCAGCGGCTTCTTTACCAAACCGAGTTTCCAGAAGAAGGTTTCGGGAAAGTGGCGTTCACTCCCGGATATCTCTTGGCTGGCCGATCCTTACACCGGAGCGGAAATCGTACTATTTGACGGATCGGGTGAGGCCGTCGCGGTTTACGGCGGCACTAGCCTAGCTACTCCGATGTTCTCGGCTATCTGGGCAATTGCTAACCAGGAAGCCGGAGTACCGCTCGGACAAGCTGCTCCTTACCTTTACAGCATGCCCGCCAGCACTATCACCGACGTTGTGCCGGTAGGCTCCAAGACCAACCCGACGGGTATCATCCAGGACTCTACCGGGTTCCACCACTACACCGCGGCGGCGCTTGCTGCACCGTTGGACGGTACCACAACCTTCTACAGCGGCATCTATAACAGTCCCTTTGACGACGAGTGGGATATCATCACATTCGGTACCGACTTATCGCTCAGAACCAAAATAGGCTGGGATAATGTCACCGGCTTGGGCACACCAAACGGACAAGCGTTTGCCGATTTCTTCGCGGCGGCGCCAGCAGCCAAGAAATAACAATCACCTGGTTCTAGAAACCGAATCGGCGCCGCTGGAGTATTTCAGCGGCGCCGATTTCTTTTTCGGTACTCGACGAACATTACACGACGGACTATTTTACGGGTTGGTTTCCGGTTGTGCCGTCGGAAATGACGAAGAATTTTTCGCTAGCGTTGCGGTCGGCTGCGACAATTTGGTCGGCATTAAAGCAAGCGCGCGATCCCGTAGGCCCGCGAATTCGTTCCAATCCCGCTTCGCAACCGGATCCGACGGCGGCAATGGCAGGCGCTCGAAGTTCAAGAATTGTCCTTGGCGCTGTATTCGAAAATCAAGATGCGGTCCGGTCGCCAGCCCAGTCATTCCCACGAGTCCGATACTCTGTCCTTGTTCCACATGCTGCCCGGATCGTACAAGCACTCGTGATAAATGCATGTAATAGGTAATGTACCCGTTGGTATGTTGAATTTGAACGAGATTACCGGCCCCGCCTTTTAGTCCGGCGAAAACTACGCGTCCTTCGCCAATCGTCTGCACCGGCGTGCCCGTGGGAGCAGCATAATCAATTCCCAGATGCGGCCGGTATTCTTTCAGGATGGGATGGAAGCGATGTTCGCTGAAATGAGAAGTTATAGGCGCGGCAAATTTCAGCGGCGAATGCAGAAACGCCTTCTTCATCGATTTACCTTCGGGAGTGAAATAGGCTGAAGTCCCAGAAACGTCATGGAAAAGCACAGCGCCATACGGATGCCCGGCGTTTTTATACTCGGCCGCGAGAATTCGCCCGTACGAAAGAAGTTCGCCGTTTGAAAGCACCTTCTTTTCGACTACTACTCGAAACGTGTCGCCCGGCCGCGGGTCCGTATAGAAATCCAGATCCCATCCGAAAATCTGCGCCAGACGCATGGCGAGCTCGGGCTTTTCACCCGCGTTGATAACTGCTTCAAAAAGCGAGCCGTGAACTTCTCCCATTACCCCGATGGTTTGCATTTCCGAAGGTATGGTCTGAATCTCCGAGTGAACTTCATTTCCTTCCGGCGCAATCGAAAGCACTCTGTCTGTGTCGATTCTGTAGCGAACTGAACGTAGCTCCCCAAGGACCGAGCGGCCCACATCCAGGCGATTTCCAGCCCGCAAATGCCTCAAGTCAAATACAGACTGCGCGGAAACTGCCAGTCGTTCCGCGGTCTCTGCATCGATCCCCACACCGCGCAGTAACATTTGAAACGGTAGTCCGGCCGGAACCAGGCGTTCGCTGTAAAGAACCACCTGTTCCTGGATTCGCCGGGCTTCTTCGCGTGCAGAAGACGCCTGCACAGAAACTTCGCCCTCGGCCGAATTCCGAACGTAGTAGGACGTTACGATAAAGATCGTGCTAAGCGCTACAAGAGCGAACCAAAAAAGAATTTTCTCAAACTTGCCCATATTTCTAAACCGCCTTAATCAACCAGGTATCAAAGCTTAGCGCAACGCTGCTCCAGACGAAAAGGACAAATGCTCGGTTCCGGTACAGGGCAGTAAACCCTGTGGCGTGTTAAAAGTCGTGGAGTTCTAGCAGGTGTAAAAGTCTGCAGCTATTGCGAGCCAACTGCGGAGGTTGCGTATGTCGGATGATGTATGGATTCAGCAAAGTAATTTCGTTCGCGCAAGCCATGATAGATTCGGCCGGCAATTTCCGATGCGTGAGGTCCACTGATAGCCCGGCTTCCGCCACGAATAAGCACTACCAACACGATCTTCGGATGCGCTTGATCCGCGTAAGAAACGAACCAGCCGAGGCGGCCGCCGAGCGATTCGTCGTTGCAAGTCCCGGTTTTTCCCAGTGCCTGTTCACCGTCGGGATCGTAACTTTGTTTCGCCGTACCGTACATCACCGCCGCTAGCATGCCCTCGCGCAAATCCGGCAGTAGCGGCCCAATATCAAGTTGCTGTTTAATACGAGGCTGGAAATTCTGCCGATCCTGTTCTGTTCGCGGATATTGAAGGTAGTATTGCGTTCCCCCATTGGCCAGAGTAGAAACTAACGAGGCGAGTTGCAGCGGTGTTATGCGTATGCCTTCGCCGAAGCTCGACATCCGAGCCACTCCGCCATACACCGGAATCCGCGCCGGAAGCAAGCCTGGCTGCTCTTCGCGTATGTTGTAGCCTGCGCGAGAACCCAGCCCCAGCAGCGTCGCGTACTTTGTCACACGCTCAAATCCCAATCGCGTGCCTACCTCTTCAAAATAAGTGTTATTAGAATGCGCCATCGCCTCGGTAAGGTCCATATAACGCCGCTGGCCGACCTTCAGCATCGTGTCGCGCGTGATGACACCTTCTTCCAGACCTGCTAGAGCAATCACGGGTTTTATCGTCGAGCACGGCTCGAATCCGGAAGAAAATGCCATTTTCTGGTTAACGATCGTGAGGATACGCCCGGTGCTAGGGTCCATTGCCAGGACCGAACCATTCGCGTGACCTAGAGCGTCAAGCGCGATCTGGCGGATCACGGGGTCGTCATACTCCACCGCATCGCCTTTTCCCGGATCAGCGTAGCTAGGTGTGCGGCTCTTCTTATGATGAGTGCGGGTAGTGGGTGTAGCCCCGAATGCAACGCCCAGAGCGCCTGCTAGAAAGAGACAAAATATCGAGACCGCTCGGTAGTAAACTTGTTTGCTGCGCATTTAATTGATGTCGGCCCGTAAACGCCTCAGTTCAGGCTGTGACGCTTAGTTTAAGGAAATGTTACGGGCTTGCGCAACTGTAAAGGAGGACAGCTTTCCTGCTAGGCACGCTGGTCCGGAGTACCAGCGTTTTACGTGACATTCTTCTTCGTCCGCCTCGGCGTTAGCGGGCCGCTCGACCTTGCGCCGCCGCTACCGCCTTAGGTGCCTGTTTCGGAGCTTCGACGGCCGCCGCTGGCTTATCTTCTACCACAGCCAGGTTTGAGGGTAACCCCAGCTCTTTTCGCAGGTCGTGTTCTATCTTCGCGCGGATATCCTTGTTTTCTTTCAGGAACAGCCGAGCATTATCGCGGCCTTGCCCGAGTCGTTCGTTCTTATAAGAGATCCACGTACCCGACTTTTCGAGCAGCCCCTTGGCCACGCCCAAATCAATCAAGTCGCCCTCGCGCGAAACACCTTCACCGTAAATGATGTCGAACTCAGCCTCACGGAAAGGCGCAGCAACTTTGTTCTTAACAATCTTTGCGCGCGTTCGCGAACCTACCACGCGATCCCCTTCCTTAATCGACTGTATGCGACGAATGTCCACGCGAATCGAAGAATAAAATTTCAGCGCGCGTCCACCCGTGGTTGTTTCCGGATTGCCGAACATCACTCCAATCTTTTCACGAATCTGGTTGATGAATATCAGGCAAGTCTTCGATTTAGAAACGATTGCCGTCAGCTTTCGCAGCGCCTGCGACATTAGCCTCGCTTGCAAGCCCATCTGCGCATCGCCCATATCGCCTTCCAACTCCGCGCGCGGAACCAATGCAGCAACTGAGTCCACCACAATAATGTCCACCGCATTCGAGCGAATCAGCGCCTCTGCAATTTCCAGCGCTTGCTCTCCGTTATCCGGCTGCGATACCAGAAGGTTGTCCACGTCCACTCCCAGCTTTCGCGCATACGACGGATCCAGCGCATGCTCGGCGTCGATGAACGCTGCCTGTCCCCCCAGCCGTTGTGCTTCCGCAATCACGTGCAGCGTGAGCGTAGTCTTGCCGCCAGACTCCGGTCCGTACACTTCGATTACGCGCCCGCGCGGAAAACCGCCCACGCCCAGCGCAGCGTCAATTGAAATTGAACCCGTCGGAATCACGTTCACCGGCACCAGCACATCCTTGTTCCCCAGGCGCATGATCGAACCCTTGCCATACTGTTTCTCAATCTGCGAAATGGCCAAATCTAGATTCTTGGTTTTTTCGTCGTTCATGTAGACCTCGAGAGGGATTTTGTTTTTAGTTCTTTTCTGGGAAAAGAGGCGCGCTAAGTGTACTACCAAGTATCCCTACCCCCAAATTGTGCTCTCTGAACCTGATCATACCATTAGGCGAACAAAAAGCAAACAGTATTTTTTGGGCTTTATCGCTAGACTAACAGGCGAAGAATATTTCTCATGAGGACTCCAATGGCATGGCGCATCCAGGCACCCACAAACCTTGGCCCTTAGACAAGCAGAAATCCAAGTTGTGAGCGTGAGTCAACGGAGGAGGAAAAACTATCGGCTATGAGTACTTGTAAAAGCCGCGTCCGGACTTGCGTCCAAGCCAACCCGCGGCCACATATTTCTTCAGCAGCGGACAGGCGCGATACTTCGGATCGCCAAATCCTTTCGAGAGCACTTCGAGAATATCGATGCAAACATCCAGCCCAATAAAATCGGCCAATTCCAGCGGCCCCATGGGATGGTTCATCCCCGTCTTCATCACCGCATCCACGGCTTCAGGAGTCGCCACGCCTTCCATCACGCAAAACGCCGCTTCGTTGATCAGCGGCATCAGCACGCGATTCGAGACGAAGCCCGGCGCATCGTTCACCGCCACAGGCTTCTTTTCGAGCTTTTCGCAAAGCGCCATGGTGGTCTGAAAAGTTTCGTCACTGGTGACCAACCCGCGAATTACTTCCACTAGCACTATCATCGGGACCGGGTTCATAAAGTGCATACCAATGAAACGATCTGGCCGGCTCGTTTGTGCGCCAAGCTGCGTAATCGAAATCGAAGACGTGTTGCTAGCCAGAATCACATCGGGCTTCAGCACCGCGTCCACATCCTTGAGCACCCGCAATTTCAGCTCAAGCTGTTCCGGAACTGCTTCCACGGCGAAATCCGCGGCAGCAAGCGCGCCCACGTCGGTCGTCGGCTCGATTCGCCCCAACACGGCAGGCTTGTCCCCTTCTGAAATCTTCCCTCGTTTCGCTTCACGATCGAGATTCTTGCTGATGCTTTCAAGCCCTCGATCGAGAAAACGCTTCTCCACATCGCGCAGAATCACGCGATACCCCGCCCGCGCAAAAACATGCGCAATTCCATTCCCCATGGTGCCGGCGCCCAACACACCCACAGTTTTTATATTGTCCGTTGACATAAGAGTCCGATGATAACGGAAGCCAACGAGCTAAGGAAAGTAAACCATTCGCGATCCGTCTGTCGCATAATTACTGTTCAGCAGTTGCATTCAAATTCCGTCAAAACACGCCTATCCTCGGCGAACTTCAGCTCTCCGGCGACGATTCGGATAGTTTGCTGGCGAGCGCGTCGCCAATGACTTTTTCCGCACGAGAAACATCATCTCGCCGCACAAAGATTCCGTAGCGGGGTCGGAGGACTGGAACATAAGAAAGATTATCGTGCTCGCTGATCTGATAGCTCTGGATTTCGTGGGCCTTCAGAGCGGCCAGCGCGCGACTGAAATCCACCGGATCGTTGCCTCTCCACGCTATCGCCGGTCCATCCTGGGCGGGAGGCTGCACCACAGCATCGAGTGCTCCTACAAGAGAGACCTTGCAATCTGAACAGCGTGTTATTCCCTTGCGGTACTCGGCTTTGCAATGTGGACAAAACATTTTTAAGTGAAGTGGTTAGTATCGCTCGACCGCCAGAGCCACAGCGTTGCCCCCGCCCAGGCACAGAGCCGCAATTCCGCGCTTCAAATTTCGACGCTGCAACTCATAAAGCAGCGTGATCAGAACGCGTGCGCCGGACGCACCAATCGGATGCCCCAGCGCCACCGCCCCGCCATTCACATTTACTTTTTCAGGATTCAGTTTCAACACCCGCGTCACAGCGATGGCAGCCACGGCGAACGCTTCGTTCAATTCATAGAGATCCACATCCTTGTCGCGATCCCAACCGGTTTTCTTCAGCAGCTTTTCCACCGCGTCCACAGGTGCCATCATCACCCATTTCGGTTCGACGCCACTTACCGCTTGCGCCACAATTCGCGCCATCGGCGTTTTTCCCAGCCGGCTTGCGTTCTTTTCGCTCGTAACGATCGCTGCCGCCGCACCGTCATTCGTCCCCGGCGCATTACCCGCTGTCACTGTGCCATCCTTCTTAAACGCTGGCTTGAGTTTCGCAAGGGCCTCCAGCGAAGTATCTTCGCGCGGCGATTCATCCGTCTTGATTATGACGGGCTCGCCTTTCTTCTGCGGAATCTCCACCGGCACAATCTGCTCGCCAAAAAAACAAGACTTAATTGCGCGCACCGCTTTGCGATGGCTATCAAACGCAAATTGGTCCTGCTCCTGCCGCGAGATCCCGTATTTTTCCGCCACCAACTCGCCCGTAACGCCCATATGATAATTCTCGTAAACGTCCCACAAGCCGTCGGTAATCATCGAATCGAAAATTTCTTGGTTGCCAAGTCGGAACCCAGTGCGCGCGCCCTTCAACAAGTACGGGCAGTTCGACATCGACTCCATTCCCCCTGCCACCACCACCTCAGACTCGCCAAGTTGCACCGCCTGTGAAGCCAGCGCCACCGCTTTCAAGCCCGAGCCGCAAACTTTATTGATCGTCATCGCAGCGACGCGCGAATCCAGCCCCCCACGCAACGCCGCCTGCCGCGCCGGATTTTGTCCGAGCCCGGCCTGAACCACGTTGCCCATGATGGCTTCGTCCACCTGGTTCGGCTCGATGCCGCCCCTCCGCACGGCCTCAGCCACCACTTTTGCGCCAAGTTCCGGGGCCGAAAGCGGCGCCAGTCCTCCCATAAATTTTCCAATTGGCGTGCGCACGGCGCTTAAAATAACGGCTTGTTCCATCGCAATCACTCCTAGGTGTGCTATTCAGCGAGAAATTCCAGTATATGCGTCCGGGAATTTACGGTCAAACTAGCCCGGCTCAAGCCTTGACGCAGCTCGGCTCACAAAATATTTACCGCGCGAGCGGCAAGCAGCGCAATGATCGTCAACGAAATCAACGACTGCAGCATCATCCCCGCTTTGGCCCAGCGCGAAAGCACAGCCGTGTCTGTAGGCGAAAAAGCCGTGCTCGTGTTGAAGGCAAGAAATAAGTAGTCCACGAAATGCGGTGACCAAGACGGATCGCCGCCATCCTCGCCCAGCATTTGCGGAAAAAGGAATGAGCTTTCCAATTGTCCGCGCCTTCCCTCCCGCATCAGCGGACCGCCCGCGTCCAACTTCCAGTACCACAGCGCGAACACCAAAACATTTGTGAACCAAAGCGCCACGGCCGCGCGCAGCAGCGCTTGGGGCGTATTGCGATGGTGCGGCAAACCTTGAATCAGAAAAGCCAGTGAAGCGACCATGGCAAACGTTATTAGTCCGTTCACGGTAAACGTTAAAATCCGAGCGATGTTGAACTGCCCGCGATGGTTCGATATGACCAGAGGTATTGCCAGAACCAAAATTACCGCCAATAGGAACCAGCCGGGTCCCACCGAAAGCGGCTCCGGTAATGACCAATACAGGCAACCGGCCGCCAACATCGCCACCACTGCAGGCCATCGAGGTTCCCGCACAATCTGTTTGCTCATAATTTCGCAGCTAAGTCCCGTCGGAGTTTAATACAGTTCTCACCAGGGCTCAAAACGATGCACAGACACTGCGGGTATTGCTCATTCGAAAGCCGCGGGTTTATAATCGCCGCATGAAACTTGATCGCATGAACCTCAATGGAGTATTGGCCGTCGCCACGCTTGTTTGCGGAATCGCTTTCGCGCTTTCGATATCCGCGAAAACAGTGATCCACCTGATTGACGCCCAAGGGAAAAGCGCGGGCACCGTCATTTTATGGGAGCAAAAGGGAGGCGGTGTAGGGTTGCAGGTCAACGTGGAGAATCTTCCACCAGGCGAGCACGGCATACATTTTCATCAGAATGCCAAATGCGATCCGCCCGACTTCAAATCGGCAGGTCCGCACTTTAATCCCGAAGGTAAGAAGCACGGCTTTGACAATCCTGAGGGTCACCACGCTGGAGACATGTCCAACCTCATGCTAGGTGCCGACGGCAAGTCGAAAATGAATCTCGCCGACAAGGACGTAAACCTCGGCGACGGTTCTCACTCGCTCTACAGCAATGGCGGAACGGCCATCATAATCCACGCCAAAGCCGACGACATGAAGACTGACCCATCCGGCAATTCAGGCGACCGCATCGCCTGCGGCGTCGTGCAGAAGTAGTTTTCGCTTCGGTTTCCGTCGGAGTCGTTCCAGCGTTGGCGCTCCTACCTTCGCACGAAAACGTACGCATAAGACGACTGCACCCTGATATCTTTGCGCCGAACTATCTCGGTCCACTTGGCATGCAAACTCCGCACCAACGGAATGGATTCGTAGTAACCATGGCCATAAAACGGCGCTACCGCAACCTCGCTAAATCCGATTCTCTCCAGTCGTCGCTGTAAAAAAGGAGTCGTCCGGCACCATTTGTAATAGGCCCGGAATTTCGGGGTGTCTCGCGGGCTTCGAGGACAAAGATTCCGGCGAAAGATAATTTATAAAAAATGGAAGGCAATATAGCGTCGGAAAAAATGAAAGAAACAGTCCGCCTGGCGCCAGTAACCTGTAGATTGCCAGGTATGTTTTTTCGCGTCGGATATATGCTCGAACACCATTTTCGAAAATATTAAATCGAATTTTGCATGTACATCCGTTGGTGGCGAGCATATGTCAAAGCACGCCTTCGAAGCCCATTCCGACGCCAACGCCAATTCCCCGGCCGAAATATCGTTCACCGTGGACCTCACGCCCAGACGGTCGTTCTCTTGCTCGTCAATAATTAGGGGCGTTCTCCGCCCCCCCGACTTCCAGCAGCGCTCTACAACCGAATTTCCTCTGCAGCGAAAGCACTACTCGCTTGTAGTTTTCCCACGCCCACCGCGAGTCATTACTCGCCACAATCTCGTTCACAAACTGCTGTAGCGCCGGCATCGTTAATGGTCTCCTTGAATCGGCTGCCGCTTTCAGCCTCCTCATATTGCTATTGTTGGCACCGGAAATAGCACTCTATCCTTCCGTTTGGCCACGTTGAACAGTTCAGTTCAACCCTTGGAAAATGTGCCGCGAACTCTGGGCGCACCTGATCCTCTGTGGGCAACAGAACGTTTTCCGGGATCAACGAGACCGAGCCGAAGAAAGTGCCTCCAGCTTTCAGTGCCACACGGATTTTAGGCAGTAACACGTCAAGTTGTGCCCGGCTCATTTGCTGCAGAGCGGAGAAACACAAGACCGTGTCGTACTCGGAATCGGGGAATTCATCTTGTGCCACGTCCGCTTTGTAAAAGCGAAGATTCCGGCGACGGTTCAACGCCTGAGCCAGATCGATGGCGCTTCCGTCCATATCCAGAGCATCGATATGGCTGGCGCGCTCTGCGAAATACATGCGATCGTAAAATCCCTCACCGCAGCACAGGTCCAGAACTTTCGCTCCCGCCCGGATGACCTGCATCCCCAGTACTCCGCGTTCCTGCCAAGTCCAGAATTCCGGTCCACGAAGAACGTCGAAGCGGTGGTCGAACCAATGCAATGGCGCTCGGCCCCATACTTTTCTGTAAACCCATGCTGTAACTCTACCGACGGATATCTGCAGAGATGCGAATCCGCCGAACGATCTTAGCAAGATCATAGAGTGAATATTCTCCCGATATAATCAGTGCTTCTTCACACTTCCTCGCGCGTCTTGCGCCTAGGCGCGCGGGCAAATTAAAACAGTGCAAATCGGCAGCCATCCGGAGTACTGGCTAAACCACGGCAAATGACTGGAGTTAACATCTACAACGTGCAAATGGTTCCAGCGTGGAACATCCAAATCCTCTGAAACGGGAATTCTTGACGCAGGCGAAGAAAAAGCGTAACTCCTCGCATCAGTTTTACGCTATTATGGTTATCGCATGCCTTCCGCTACCTCACGTGAAAGCTCCATAGGGCTGAACTCCCAGCAGCGCCGCGCCGTAGAGCACGGTGACGGTCCTCTGCTGGTCGTCGCCGGAGCCGGAACCGGCAAGACTCGCGTGATTACCGAGCGAATCCGCCACCTGCTCGAGTCGAACCCAGCGCTTGCCGGCGAAAACATACTCGGCCTGACTTTTACAGACAAAGCCGCCGGCCTAATGAAGTCTCGCGTTGTGAGAGCGGTCGGAGAACGCGCCGAAGGCATATGGCTCAGCACCTTTCATAGTTTCTGCCTGGATAAAATCCTCCGTGTAGCCAATCCCGATTTAAAAATTCTCGAGGACATCGATCACTGGATTTTGCTCCGCCGCCACATGGCCGAGCTTGATTTGAAACATTTCCGGCGCCTCGCGGAGCCCGGCGAATTCCTGAACGATTTCCTGAAGTTCTTCTCGCGCTGCCAGGATGAGCTTGTCACTCCCAACGATTTCCAAAATTACGTGGATAAATCGCGGCAAGCCTATCTCGCGCGGCGCGCCTCCCTCGATCGGGATGTTCGCAAACTCGAAGAGGAAGAGCTCGACCGTCAGGACGAGCTCGCGCGCGTCTATCGCGTTAGCGAACGGCTGTTGCGCGAACGAACCCTGCTCACCTTCGGCGCTCAATTAATGCAAGCCGTGCAATTGTTGCGAACGGATGCCGCGCTTTTGCAAAGCCTGCGCGATCAGTTTCATTACATTTTGGTGGACGAATTTCAGGACACCAACATCGTTCAACTCGAATTGCTCTGGCTGCTCGCCGGCGAGCGCCGCAATATCGTCGCCGTGGGCGACGATGATCAAGCCATCTATCGTTTCCGCGGAGCCTCTTTCGGCAGCTTCACGATTTTCCTGAAACGGTTCTGCGGAGTTACGGAAAAGAATCTCACCGAAGGCGTGCGCCAGTTTATCGCGCCGCTAACCCAAAACTACCGCTCCACCACCAGAATCCTGCGTGTAGCCGGCGAAGTGATTTCCCACAACGAAAAATCGCCGCTCTTGCCTCCCAAAACCTTGGTCACCGACAATTCGGACGGCGAGAAAATTCGCGTCGCTGAATTCGTTCGCCCGGAAGAGGAAGCGCACTGGATCGCCTCCGAAATCGATCGCTCGCATGTTTCCGGAAATCCCTGGCGCAACTTTGCCGTACTCTACCGCAAGCATACTCACGTAAAAAAACTGATCGCGGCGCTGCAGCGGCGCAAAATACCCTTTGTCATTAAGAAGTTTTCGATTCTAACCAGCACGGTCGTTCGAGACTTGTTGGCCTACCTGCGTCTGATCGCGGTGCCTTCTGACAACGTAGCTTGCGCGCGAGTCCTAGCCGCACCTTACTGGAAACTCGAGCCCCGAGACCTCGTGCGCCTGGCCGAGCGCGCGGAGAAAAATCGGCGCCGGCCGCTAAGTGACGAAATCGACGCGGCACAAAGTGAGTTGCCCTTTTCTTCCGAAGCCTCGCGCTTGCCGGAGTTGGTCAGTTTCCTGGCGCGCTTTCGCCAATTGGCTCGCAAAATCCCCGCGAGCGCCTTGCTGGATCAATTGATCTCCGCTCTGGAACTCGCGCCGCTTCCCTTCGAAGCCGACCGCCGTTATCTCGAACGCTTCGTGCAGTTCGTGAAGGACTGGGAACAGAAGAGCGACAAAAAGAGCTTGCGCGATTTCGTCGAATACCTGGAGTACTTCTCCGAAGCAGGTGGCGACATTTGCCTAGACGAAGAGTCCGCCGACGACGCCGTCCAGTTGATGACCGTACATTCGGCCAAAGGCCTCGAGTTCCCCCACGTCTTTATCATGCAGCTCAACAAAAATGATTTCCCCTCGAACGCTCGTCCCGTAAAGTTCGAGTTTCCGCCGGAGCTGATGAAGGAAGAAAGACCGGCCGGCGATTTTCAGATCCAGGAAGAACGGCGCTTATTTTACGTGGCCCTGACTCGCGCGCGGCAGCACCTCACGCTTTCCCACGTAAACAACAAATGGAAACGCCCTTCACCCTTCCTCGAAGATTTCTTGCGGAATGCAAAAATTCAAAGGCACGATACCGCGCAATCCGCCCCCCAAGTCACCGTGCCTCCGTCCGAAGAAGCCACCGGAGCGGCGCCCGAGCCTTCTGATCCCGCGCAACTGTTTTTCCCATCCGCTGGGCGCGACGAAAACGCCCGCGCTTATTCTCGTGTGGCAATCTGGGCCAAAGCTTACCATCCACCGGCAGCCGAGCCTTTGCAGCTCAGCGCTTCCGCCATCGAATGCTACTGTAAATGCCCCATGCAATACCTGTTTCAAAATATGTGGAGCATTCGAGGCGGTCCGCGCGCCACTATGACTTTCGGAAGCGTGATGCACACCACCATCAAGGAATTCGCTGGCGGAATGGCAAAAAATGGAAAATTCTCTTTTGAAGATGTGATGACCGCTTACGATCGTGAATGGTATTCGCTGGGATTTCCTGACGATTATCAAGAAGAGGAATATCGCAAAGCGGGCCGCGAGCAACTCCAGAATTTTCACACCAGCTACTTGGCCGCCGCTCCGGATCTTCTGCACCAGGAAAAATCGTTCGAACTTCACCTCGACCACGACGTGATCGTGAAGGGCCGCATGGACCAGGTGAACCGGCTCGGCTCGAAAGAAGTGGAAATCGTGGATTACAAAACCGGTAAGCCCAAGGATGCCAAGAAAGCCAAGGACAGTTTGCAACTGAGCGTTTATGCGCTAGCCGCGGAAGAAGTGCTGGAACTGAAACCGCAACGCCTGGTTTTTTACAATCTCACCACCAACGAAGCCGTCGCCACCGAGCGCGACGCAAAAGCCCTGGCAAAAACCAAACAAACGATTTACGAAGTGGCCGGCCAAATTCGCGCCCGTGAATTCCCCGCCAAGCCCAGCTTCCTCTGCGTATATTGTGACTACCGGCCTCTATGCCCGGCTCATGAACAATTGATTTCCATTCAACCAGCCGCGGAACCAACGAAGCAGTAGGTCAGCTTCGAAAATTATTCAGCTGAGATCAGCGTGCGCCGGTCAGCTGACTCTGAAAATAGCCTTGCCTCGCGCTCACATCCAGATTCGGGCGGCGAACGCGCACTTCGATCGTGTGGTAATCCTTCGTGCGGTCGGCTTCTCGCGGCGCAAAGGTAATGGTGTACTCATTGCGCGCCTGCTCGGTAACTTCTGAATAAAGCCGCTCCAAATCATCTTGTTTCGCGGCGTAGAACGTGTCCCCGCCCGTTGCGGCTGCATACTTGTCAATCTCCGCCGCCCCGTGCTGGATGATAGAGCGGCCAATCGGTGTCTGGTGCGTAACGGAGATGGCAAACACGGAAATGTCGGCGAGAAGCAGCGAGTGCAGAGTTTCGTCAAAAGAATGCTGATTGTTGTGCGTGTTGCTTCCGTCCGTGATCAGGAAAATTATTTTTCGCCGGTCGCGCCCTCGTCCCTTCAGCATCTGGCCCGCCGCATAAATCGCGTCATCCAATGAGTTGTGAATCGCTGCTTTTCCGAAGCCGCGGACCTGCACTCCGCCCTGTCCCGTCGTTCCGGTGCCGTCCGGTTGCGTTTGCCCGTTGATAATGGGACCCGCCGTCGTGGGATCGTTAATAATTGTCGTGCTGTGTGAACTCAGATCCAGGCGTTTCAGCGCGGTAAATAATTTGTCATTGCTGAACGAAAAATCCTCCACCGTCTCCGGAAATTCTGCATAGGTTACCAGGGCTACCTCATCAGCCGGTCCAAATCCCGCCGCGATTGCATTCAAACTCTTCTTCACCTGCTCGGCTTCTTTTTCCGCCAGATCGTTGTCAACTAGAACTACCGCTGACAGTGGGTAAGGCTGCGAATCGAATAGCACGATCTGCTGCTCTACTCCATCGGAAAACACGCGAAATTCGTCGCGCTGAAGATCGCCAACCAGCTGGCCGTCCCGGTTCTTCACCGTAACCGGCACGATCACAAGCTCGGTTCTCGTCGTGATGCGATTGCGAGTTTCTCCTTGTTGCTGCGCAGCCGACTGTTGTGGTCTTTGCGCCTGAGGTGCCGGAGTTGGTGGCGTAGGCTGAGCGGGCTGCCCCGGCGTCGCATGAGCCGGTTGCTGCGAGTCTTGCTGCGGCGTGCCGGGCTGAATCGGTTGCTGCGCATACACGGAAGCGCTAAGTAGTAATACAATGGCTGCAGTTAGAATCGTTCGCATCATCGGCGTATCTCGATTTGCGCCTTTGATTAGGCGCCTGAAATGCTAGCTGGCCTCAGACCGGTTTCTCATCGGCCAAGTTCTCGCGGGCATTGTACTGGACGAACATCCGCCCGCGCCGGAAATGCATCGTACGTAGCGCGAACTACCTGGAGAGATTATACAATGCGGCTGACCCGCCTCGTGGCAGGCATTTTCATAGTAACCTTGGCAGCATCCTTCGGACTAGGCAATACCACGCCCGCTCAATCGCAGCAAGACCAGCAACAAGTCCCGCAATCGCAGAAGCCTTTAACCGTGCAGACCACTTTGGTCAACGTCTTCGTCACCGTGCGCGACAAGCGCCATGAAATTGTCTCCGACCTTAGTCAGAACGATTTTAAGGTGCTCGAAGACGGCCAGGAGCAGAAGATTGCTTTCTTCTCGAAAGAGGTAAATCTGCCGATTACTCTCGGCCTTCTAATCGACACCAGCGGAAGCATGGAACGCGTAATCGGAGCGGAACAAGACACCGCCTCGCGTTTTTTGCGTGAAGTAATGCGCAAGAAAGATGAAGCCATGGTCATTAGCTTCGACTTTGACGTCGATTTGCTTGCTGACTTTACCGAAGACACCAATGTCCTAGAGCGCGCCATTCGCCGCACCTCGGTTAACTCTGTCGGAGGCGGAGGCGTGGTCACTCCCGGCACGATCCCGTCCGGCAGCAATGCCGGCGGCACCGACCTCTACGATGCAATTTATCTCGCCTGTCATGACGAACTAGCAACCGAAGCCGGTCGCAAAGCTGTGATCGTGATGAGCGACATGGAAGACACCGGCAGCAAACTAAGGTTGCAGGATGCTTCCGAAGCTTGTCAGCGAGCCGATGGCGTGATTCACGTCCTTCTAATCTCAGATCCAGGAGCGACCTTCGGCGTGGGACCCAGCGTCGCTAGAAAGATGGCAGACGACACCGGCGGCCGCGTAATCAACGTTCACAACGAGAAAACTCTCGAAAAAGCATTCGATGAAATCTCAGAAGAACTGCGCTCGCAGTATGTAATCGGCTACTATCCCACAAACGAAAAACGCGACGGAACTTTTCGCAAAATACGTGTGGATGTAGGCCGGCCTGATGTAAAAGTTTTGGCGCGAAAAGGCTATTACGCGCCCTTCAAATAATCTTTCGCAATTGGTGGCGAACTGCGGGATCGAACGCAGGGGCTACGTCCAGCGTCGCATCGGACCAGGAATTTAATTACCGGCGGATGCCTGAGGCGCCACTGAGTAGTAGCCTTTACGCGTACGAACCGCCAAGCCTTTACGCTCGGTCTGCACTTCAATTTTCCGGTACTTGCCATCGGCCGCGGGATTTTTCGGCGAATATGCTATGAAATACTGGCTGCGCAATTCGGCTCCAATATCCACGAACGATTGCGCCAGATCTTCCACCTTATAGGGATAAAACACCCGTCCCCCGCTTTGATCGGCGAATTCCTGCAGCACTTTGTCTCCGCCTTCCACGTGCAGTTTGTGCGGTTTGTCGCCGCTGATGGCCAGCCAATCGGTGTTCGTGCTGATCGCGTAGATTACCGCTTCGGCGCGAATCGCCGCCTCCACCGCATCACTTAGCGCGTGGTCGCTCAGCGTGTCATCCCCATCGCTGATCACTACCAGCACACGGCGTATCTCCGGATTCGGCCCTTTTGGCAGCGGAGGACTCATCAATTTTTCAGACGCCCGATAAATCGCGTCATTCAACGCGGTTCCGCCCCCCGCGCGCTGCCTGCGAATCGCCGACGTAAGCAACGCAAGGTCCCCCGTGTAATCCTGTATGACTTCCGGTTCGTTATCGAACGTCATGAGAAAAGCCATATCCTTATTTCGTCGAATCACGCTATCCAGAAAATCTATGGCGGCATCTTGTTCGAAGGGCAAGCGTGGCCGGATGCTATTCGATGTGTCCAACAATACCGCTATGCGCAAAGGCAAATCGGTTTCGCGTCCGAAGAAGCGGATATCCTGCGGTGCATTGTCTTCCAGAATCTTGAAATCGCTCTGCTCCAGATCGGTCACAAAATTGTGCCGGCGATCTGTAACCGTGGCGACCAGATGAACCAAGCCGGTCGTGGACACGATAGCTGGCGTTTTGTTCTGTCCCGCTTGCGTGCCGTCTTCTTGGCTTTGCCCTGCGGGAGTCGGCTTTTGTGCTTCCGGAGCCTGTGAAGCAGGCGCGCTCCAATCTGGACGCGGAGCAGTAGGCGGAGGCGTAGTCTGTTGCGCCCACGCGCGCGTGCCGAAAACACAGAAAAGGATTGCCCACATTAGAAAAGCGCCGGATATTCTTTCGGTTATTTTCATTGCAGTGATTATAGAAACCCCCGCAGCGCAGCGTCAATCGCGCCTGGCTCAGCGCTCGCCCCTCGGCCTAATCCCTGTATATAAGACACCAACTCTGGTGGAAGCGGTGCCCGGCATTCAATTCTTTTTCCTGACCTCGGATGCATAAACGCAATCCGCGCCGCATGGAGGAAATTTCGTTCGAGCGCCGGTAGCGTCTCGCTTCCAACCTCTTCCTGGCGCGGAGCTCCGTAAACCGTATCGCCCACAACCGGACACCCCAGCGCGGAAAAATGCACGCGGATCTGGTGTGTTCTGCCGGTGTGCAAGCCCGCTTCGATAAAAGAAAAGCTGCCAAGCCGCAACCGCATTCGCCAGTCTGTACGAGCCTCGCGGCCGTCTCGACGTCGCGCCGTCATCCTCGACCGCCGGCGAAGATCCCGAGCAATGGGCAACTCGATCCTCCCGGACTCGCCTTTCAACTTCCCATGCAGCAGCGCCACATACGTTTTCTCAATGCGCCGCTCGCGAAAATCCTCGACAAGCTTCAAGTGCGCCATATCCGTCCGTGCAATCAACAGCGCCCCAGAGGTTCCTTTATCAATCCGATGCACGATTCCCGGGCGGAGAGGCCCGCCCACGGTAGACAAACCTTTGCCGCCAAACCGGTACAACAGCGCCGCCACTAAAGTTCCGGCATCAGCGCCCGCGCCCGGATGAACGATCATCCCCGCCGGTTTATTTACAACCGCGACGTCCTCGTCCTCATATAAAGTATCGAGCGGAATATTTTCTGACGGGACGCCGGGCAATGGCGGAGCCGGAATCTCCACCGTAACCGTCTCGCCGGCTTCCAGCCGGTAGGAAGGCTTCTTCGCGAGCCCATTCACCAGCACTCGCCCTTCTTCAATCAAAGTTTGCACGTGTGTCCGGCTCATGTCGCCGAGATGATCCGCCAGAAAACGGTCCAGCCGTTGGCCCGCTGCTTTCTCGCCAACTTCAAAAGCATCATTTCCGGAAAGGTCTTCGACGGCCTCGAAATCTTCACGCATGTTGGATTGACCGCGTAGAGAAAATTTGACGATTCAAGGAACGACGCATTTAGCGCGCGACCGACGTACCCGCCGCGGAAACAGAAGGGCGCGGCGCATCCTTCATTCCGCGCCACCAAAGGAATGTGCCGGTAAAAATCAAGCCCACGCTAACCAACTGCATCAGAGAAACCGTATCGTGAAACATCATTGTGCGCCCGGGGTCGCCTCGAAAGAATTCGATGATACCTCGCTCGGTCCCGTAAAGAATCAAGTAGGTTCCAATGATCTGCCCGGTAAAACGCTGCCGCTTGGCGACCCAGACCAAAATAAAGAAATTCAGAAATTCAGCCGCCGCCTCATAAAGTTGTGTCGGATGCAAATGAACTCCCAGCGGAGTTCCTGCCAGCTCCGCGGCCGCCGGATTCGTAAATGTCACACCCCAGGCCACTGTGGTAGGTTTGCCGTAACAACATCCCGCGGCAAAACATCCCAGCCGGCCAATCGCGTGTCCCAGCGGCAATCCGGCCACGCAAGTGTCTAACACCGGCAGTATCGGCATCTTCTGAAAATGCGAATACAAAATCATCATCAACACTGCGCCAACGATTCCGCCATAAAACGTTCCGCCGGACTGAAACGTACTAATGCTGAAAATATCCCGCGGGTTAGCCACGTAATAATTCCAATCGCTTAGAATGAGCCAGATTTTTGCCAGGATCAGAGCGGACAACACCGTGTAGATGCCCAGGTTCCAAATTTTGTTTGGATCCAATCCAGCGCGGGGAGCTTGCCTGCGTGCGTACCACAGGCCGAACAACACGCCCGTGGCCACCAGCACGCCATAGGAGTAAATATTTATTCCGCCGATATCAAAGAGAATCGGATGCATCTAGGCTCGCTCATGGCTCGGATGCCGCCAGTCGCGAAAGAGTTCCAGAATCACAAGCCCTGCGCCAGCCACGATCGCCGCGTCCGCAATGTTAAACGTATACCAGTGATGGCTGCCCAGATAGAAATCGATGAAGTCTGTCACGCTGTGGCGCAGAACACGGTCGAATACGTTACCCACTGCTCCGCCCAAAATCAGAGCGATTCCGCTCTGCGCCAACCTGCCGCCCGCACGTCCGGTGGCCAGGAGCCACGCGAGCAAAACTATGACGCCGGCAGAAAATGCAATTAACAAGGGCGCCAGCCAAGGTGTGCCGGAATCCGCGAATAGACCAAAGGCCACGCCCGGATTGTTTGTGTGCACCAAATTCAGCAGCCCTGGAACGATCGCACGAACCGTTCCGGCCGGTGTTAACTTCTCAATGGCATATTTGCTGAATTGATCGGCTAGCAGTGCGCCCAGCGCCAGAAATCCCAAAACATACCAACCGGAGCGCGACGCGGACGAACTCAAACCTTTACACTCCCGCCGGCCAGCGCGGCATCTCTGTCGATTTCGGCCAGCGCGGCAACACATCGCTCGCACAGCGTTGGATAATCCGCACTTTCGGCGACACGCGTTGAATAATTCCAGCAACGCTCGCACTTCGAGCCCTTGGCCCGCTCTATTCGGATTTGTAGCCCTTCCAAGCCCGTCGCCAATGCCGCTCCTTCGATGTGCCCCTCGGTGACTTCCACTTGTGAAACGATAAAAAGCGCCGGAAGCTGTGCTGAATATTTTCGTAACAGGTCCACTAACGCGCCGGTTGCCACCAATGTCACGCGAGCTTCAAGTCCGCCCGAGATGGTCTTCGCGGCACGCGCCGGTTCCAGCGCTTTCAGCACTTCCTGCCGCACTATGAGCAATCGCTCCCAATCCGCCGCGCGAGATTTGTCGAAAGCAGCCTCCAACTTTTCGACGGCGGGAAACTCCGACATATGCACGCTTTCCGCTTTGGAGCCCGCGCCTGGAATGTGCTTCCACACTTCTTCGGAAGTGAATACAAGGGTCGGCGCGATAAGCCGCACGATAGCGCTGGCGATCTGGTAGATCGCAGTTTGTGCCGAGCGACGCCCACGGCTGTTCGGCGCGAAAGTGTATAGCCGGTCCTTCAGCACATCGAAATAAAACGCGCTTAAATCCACCGTACAGAAATCGTGCAGTGCGTGATACACGCGATGAAATTCAAAATTCGCATACCATTCACGGCATTCGCGCGCCAGAGTTCCTGTGCGTCGTAACATCCACGCGTCGATTTCCCAAAGATCGCTATCTGCAACCGAATCGCGCGCCGGATCGAAATCGAAAAGATTGGAAAGCGCAAACCGGAACGTGTTTCGGATCTTGCGATACGCCTCTCCGAGTTGCGTCATCATCGCATCGGAAAGCCGCACATCCGCCGTGTAGTCCTGCGAAGAAACCCACACGCGCAGCAGATCCGCGCCCCACTTCTCGCAGATCTCTTTCGGCTCCATGGCGTTGCCCAGCGATTTCGACATCGGCCTGCCATGTTCATCCAGCGTCCAACCGTGCGTCACCACCTCATCGTACGGACGTATTCCATCCACTCCGATCGCGACCATTAGCGAACTCTGAAACCACCCGCGAAATTGGTCGGGTCCTTCGAGATAGACATCGGCGCGCGGCTTACCGTCCCTTTTTTGAAGCACCGCCAGATTGCTCGTCCCCGACTCGAACCACACATCCAAAATGTCGCTCTCTTTGCGCCATTTCGCCCCGCCGCAAGAATCGCATTTTGTACCAGGCGGCAAAAGTTCCTCGGCTGTATGCGTGTACCAGGCGTCCGCTCCTTCTCGTTCAAAAAATGGAATAACATGCCGCAGCGCTTTAAAATCTTTCAGAATCTTTCCGCAGCCGTCGCAGTAGAAAATCACCAGCGGTATTCCCCAAAAACGCTGCCGGGAAATGCACCAGTCAGGCCGGTCCTCAATCATGTTGTGGATGCGCTCCAGTCCCCACGCCGGCATCCACTTCACTTTTTTAATCTCGGATAGCGCCGTACTGCGCAATGCAGGCGTCTTCGGCGGCGGCACTGTCGCGCTGCCGCTATCGAGTTGTATGAACCATTGTTCCGTAGCGCGGAAAATAACGGGTTGGTGGCAGCGCCAGCAATGCGGATAGCTGTGCGGGAATTTTTTCTCCGCCACCAGCATCTGGCGGTCTTTCAGCAGCGAAATAATTGCCGGGTTCGCTTCGAAAACAGTTTTGCCTTTATACGCCGGCAACCCTTCTACAAATCGTCCATCGTTATCCAGAGGAGCGTACGCCTCCAGACCATATTTCTGTCCCGTCGCAAAGTCCTCGGCTCCATGACCTGGAGCGGTATGCACGATTCCGCTGCCTTGCTCCAAGGTCACGTAGTCCGCCAGCACGCCCGGCACAATCAATTCCTCGAGGAACGGATGCCGAAACTTAACTCCTTCCAGTTCGCGCCCTTTTCCCACTTTCCCGAACGGGCTGCCGGGCTCCAACCCAAGAACAACCAACAACTCAGAATCTCTCAACCTTTCTTCCGCGAGCAGCAACTTCCCGGCCTCGGTCTCCACCACTACGTACTCATAATCTGGATGAAATGCGAGCGCGCGGTTCGCCGGCAGCGTCCAGGGAGTCGTCGTCCAAACTAAAGCGCTCACGCCGTCGCCAATCCCAAGTTTTTTCGATTTCCCGTCAACAACAATGGGAAATTTCACCCAGATCGACGGGCTCACGTGATCTTCGTATTCCACTTCGGCTTCGGCTAACGCCGTGCGGTCATAAATGCACCAGTAAACCGGCTTCAGCCCACGGTACACATATCCTTTTTCCAGAAAAGTAATGAACGCGTCGGCAACGGTAGCTTCATAACTCGGATCCATCGTCAGGTAAGGTTTTTCCCATTGCCCAAAAACCCCCAGCCGTTTGAATTCCCGCCGATGCGCGTCGATATAGCCGGCCGCGAACTCCCGGCACATTCGACGAAATTCCGCCGCAGATACTTTGTCCGTCTTGCCGCCAAGCTCTTTTTCAACCTTCGTCTCAATCGGCAGTCCGTGGCAGTCCCAGCCCGGAACGTATGGGGTACGGAACCCGGCCATAGTCTTCGACTTCACAATCATGTCTTTCAAAATCTTGTTCAGACCCGTGCCCAGATGGATTTCGCCTGTGGGGTATGGAGGCCCGTCGTGGAACACGAACAGCGGCGCTCCCGCTCGCGAGTCCTGAATGCGGTAATAAAGACGCATCTGGTCCCAAGCCGCCAGTTGTTCCGGCTCGCGCTCGGGCAACTTCGCCTTCATGGGAAAATCTGTCTTTGGAAGATTGAGAGTACTCTTCAGGTCGCGCGCTTTTGCCATTTAATAGGGGTTGAAAATGCCTTTCTACTGACGCAGGCCGGGAACTCGGAGCCTCAGTCGAGACCTGTATGTTACAATGTTTTCAGAATGGTGTCAGCCGTGCCCGGCCCAGACATCCTTTTTCACAGAGGAGCGTCTAACAATTAGCAGGGCCGCAATGGGGAAGTCTTAGGCACAACCAATGGCAGACTATACTTCCAGACTTGACGACGCTGGCCGCTCGACCACCGAGCCGACTCTCCGGGTTGGCCGATTGCCCTCTCCCGTTCGGGGCTCGGCCATTAAAGGTTTCTTTTCCAACGTAAAAGACTTTCTCTCCGAACGTCCCACGAAACTGAAAGGCGGCGAGCCTGACGTTTTCAATAACCCCGGTTTCGGGGAAAGCTTCCGCGACAATCTAAAGGAATTCTGGCGCTCCGCTCCGCGCGGCGCGGTAAATTCGGATTTGCTCGTTAATTGGAATACTGGCTTTGGCGGGTTCTGGCAGAACTTGCGCGACATGATTTCGCCGCCGAAACTTCCTCCGCTGAAAACTACCAGCGCGCCGGTTGCTGTCCCGGAGATTTGGTCCAAGAATACTCAGTTCACTCGCGTACAAGCTTTGTCGCTCGCCTTTCACGTCGTCGTGATCGTGCTCCTGGTTTTGCCGCTGTTGCCGGCGCTGATGTCTCCGGCAACCACCCAAGCCAAAGGGATGACCGTCATCCCGCTCGACATCAGCTCGCCCTATCTTCCAAAACTACCGCCTGGTGCGAAAAAGGCCGGCGGTGGCGGTGGCGGCGGTTCGCACGAATTGCTCCCTGCCAGCAAAGGCAAACTGCCGAAGTTTAGCTATACGCAAATCACTCCACCGAAAGTGAAGCCTCCTGAGAATCCCGAGTTCGCGGCCACCCCCACAGTTCTCGGACCGCCTCAATTAAACCTGCCGAGTCCCAACATGTCGAACTGGGGCGATCCCATGTCCAAAGTTACCAATGATTCCAACGGCCCGGGCAGCGGCAACGGCATCGGCTCGGGAAATGGCACCGGAGTCGGAAGCGGAAGCGGTGGCGGCGTCGGCCCAGGTGAGGGCGGTGGAACGGGCGGGGGGATATTTAACGCCGGTTACGGCGGCTATGGAAATCCGTCTTGTCTATACTGTCCTAATGCCGAGTTTTCTGACGACGCTGTCAAGGCAAAACTTCAAGGAACAGTTGTTCTCTCCATAGTTGTCACCCCGGACGGACGTGCCACGGATATCCATGTTTCTAAAGGCGTCGGACTCGGCCTCGACGAAAAAGCTGTCGAAAAAGTTCGAACTTGGAAGTTTAAGCCGGCACTCGGACCAGACGGAAAACCGGCCGCTGTTCGTTTAAATATCGAAGTCGTCTTTCACCTCTACTGAGCCCTGTCCGCTATCGCCCGGCGTTTCTGGACATCATCGCTGTTTTCTATCAGACGTTTACCTTAACGACCACCTCACACCCGCGCCCTTGCCATTCTGTTACGATGAACTCATGAAAATAAAAATGCGCGTTACGTTTTTTCTCCTTTTTGCGATGTCGACCGTGGGCCTGCAAGCCTCTCCGCAAACCGGCGCGATTGAATTCGTCGCCAAAGCCACGCCCTCCGGCGGCTCCGACGAGCCCGTGCGCGGAATGACCTTCTATCTGTTAAGCAAGAGCTTCGAGGAAATCGGCAAAGAAGCTGCCATCACCTTCCCCCTTGTGGACATGGACGCTTTCATCGATAAGCTGGACGTGTCGAAGGAATTAAAAGCTTGGATGAAGAAAAATCATTGCGTCGATCTATCCAACGACGAGTTCATTAAGAAACTCAAACCGGAAGATGTCATGAACACTCCGGAATTTTTCAAGGCATACGTGGACAGAATGTCCACCGATCAGACCGTTGAGTTTCCGGAACCGAAATATACTCCGGCGGAGCAGAAAAAGAATCCGGAGAAGTACACCCAGCACAAAAAGGAATATCACGATGCTGTCCAGGCATTCTTGATTCAATTCCCAAAAAGCACTGAAGGAATATACTTGTCACTGGAAGACGTGAATGCCGGCCACAAATGGGACATGTTAAATTCGAGCAATAAAGCCGAGCTCCATCGCCATACCATCGCGCTCGCCGAATCGAAATATCTGGTCGCTCGCACCGACACGGACTTGCAAGGCCAAGGCTCGCTTCGCGGAATTGCGCCGGGTACCTATTGGCTCACCACCTTGGATAACAACGCTCAGGTCGGTGACGCGCGGCAGCGTTGGGACGTTCAAATTACCGTGCCGCCAGGAAAAACAACCTACGTCGCGCTCTCAAATATCAATGCCGTCCAGCCCCCGCATGCTACGCCTTAATTCGCGTTTGGCTACGTGACACAAGCCTCACAAATCGCTGGCTGGATTCGCCAGTTGGCCGATCCCGATCCGCAGAAGCGATTGGATTCCGCGATGCGCCTTTATATGGAAGGCGGCAATCTGTGTACGCCCTTGCTCAAAAAATGGATCGCCGATCCTGAATTTCGCTCGCTCGTTTTGCCGCGCAGTTTGAGTTGCCCGGGAACATCCGAATCTTCTCAGGCAAGCACTGTGGTGGGCATTGCCGTCCAACCTGAAACTTTTCGGAAAATTCGCGAAGCGAATAATTCCCCGGCCCTCGCCGATGTCCCTCCCGATCAGGACGCCATCGAATTCGAATTACACTTCGACGATCACATTGATCTCGACATTCTCACAACGCGGCAAACCGGCGGCCAGGGCGCCATCGCCAGGTTTCTAACCAGGTTCGGTGAAGGTATTCAACAAATCGAAATTTATGTGCGCGACGTGGACCGCGCCACCGAAATTCTGCGATCGCGGTTCGACCAGAATCCCGTCCATCCGAAGATGCGCGCCGGAGCCGGCGGAACGCGCATCAACTTTTTTCTCGCATCACTACCGGAAGGAAGCAAAGTTCTGATCGAGCTTGTGGAAATAAAGCTGGAAGACCATTAGCCGGCTGCTCGCGGATCACCAAAAACTAAGCGCCTACTCTCCGCTCTGCTGCAGCAGCTTAGCCACCAACGCCGTCCATCCAGTCTGGTGGCTGGCGCCCAGTCCCGCGCCGGTATCTCCGTCGAAATACTCGTAAAAGAGAATGAAATCCCGCCAATTGGGATCTTCCTGAAAAAGAGCAGAATCGGCGAAAACCGCGCGCCGCCCATCTCGCCTTAGAAAAAGATGCGAAAGCCTTCGCGATATTTCGCTCGCGGAATCCCAAAGCGTCATCTGGTGCCCTGAATTCGTCGGAAATTCCACCTTAAACTCGTCGCCATAGTAGTGATGAACGCGCTGCAGAGCCTCAATAAGCAGGAAATTCAGCGGAAACCACACCGGCCCGCGCCAATTTGAATTTCCTCCAAAAAGATCGCTGGTCGATTCCGCCGGCTCGTAATCCACCGAATTCGAATGCCCGTCCACCTTAAGCACAAAAGGATGCTCGAGATGAAATTTGGATAGGGCTCGAATGCCATGCGGGGACAAAAATTCGTTCTCGTCAAAAACGTACCGGTAAATCCGCTCTAGTTTTTTCCGGTTTGCAATCGTCAACAGCAACCGGTTGCCTTTGTCCGTTTTCTGGCTCATGTCCACATGTTTGCTGACTTCTGGATGGTGTTCCAGGAACCACTGCATTCGTTTTCGAAAACTCGGCAAACGCTCCAAGACGTCCGGCTCAAAGGTTTCCACTGCAAACAGCGGAATCAGCCCAACCATCGACCGCACCTTCATCGGCAGCGGCGCTGCTTGTCCCAAATGCAAAACGTCGTAGTAGAAGCCGTCCTTCTCATCCCACAGGCCCACACCTTCGCCGCCCATGTCATTCATAGCCTCGGAGATATAAACAAAATGTTCGAAAAATTTGCTCGCAATATCTTCATATGCGTTGTCCTGATGCGCCAACTCCATGGCCATCGCTAGCATGTTCAGGCAATACATTGCCATCCAGCTCGTGCCATCGGATTGCTCGATGAAATTCCCGGGCCCCAGCGGTTGCGAGCGATCAAAAACTCCAATGTTATCGAGCCCAAGAAACCCGCCTTCGAATACATTCTTGCCCTCTGGATCCTTGCGGTTAACCCACCACGTAAAATTGAGCAGGAGTTTGTGGAACATCCGCACCAGGAATTTGCGGTCTTCTTTCCCTTGTATGCGCCCAGCTATTTTATAAACGCGCCAAGCCGCCCAGGCATGCACCGGCGGATTTACATCGGAGAAGTTCCATTCGTAGGCCGGCAATTGCCCGCTTGGGCTCATGTACCATTCGCGCATGAACAGCACGAGTTGTTCTTTTGCGAAGTCCGGATCGATCAGCGCCATCGCCACGCAATGGAAAGCCAAATCCCACGCCGCATACCACGGGTACTCCCATTTGTCCGGCATGGATATCACGTCGGAATTGTAGAGGTGCGTCCACTCATGGTTCCGTCCATCCAAGCGTTTCGGCGGAGGAGCTGGTTGCGTAGGGTCGCCACTTAACCAGCGGCGCACGTCGTAGTGATAAGACTGTTTGTCCCACAGTAGCCCCGCGAACGCTTGCCGCTGGACTAGATGCGCGTCTTCGCTAACTCCGTGACCCGCGCGCACTCTGTAAAAATCGTCCGCCTCTTGCAATCTCTGCTGGAAAACCTGATCGAATGCAGGACCGAAGAAATCTTTTCCTGACTTGTGGCCCTCCGCAGGATTCTGATCCAGGAATCGAAGCCGAATGGTAACGCTCTGCCCAGCCGCGATTTCACCGGTGTAGTGAGCCGCCGCCTTCGTTCCTGTCATAGCCGGATTCACGGCATCGCGCTGACCTTGAATAATGAAACGATGGAAAGCATCTTTTACATAAGGCGATTCGTTTTTCTCATTAAATAACTTCTCTCTATTGGTTTCGTTGTCCGTGAAGAGCGGCTCGGGCGCGCCCTCTGCAATCAACCAGCGTTTGCCGTAATGAAATTCCTCCAGGCCGAATAATTCGACTCCTTCGAGTCCTTGCTGCAGCGATACCTTGGGCTTGTCAAATCCTTCGCCCCAATCCCAGCGATTGCGAAACCACACGGTCGGCAGTAAATGCAGAGGCGCCGGTCCTGGTCCCCGATTCCACGCTGTAATGCGAATCAAAATGTCTTCGGACGATTCCTTGGCATATTCCACAAAAACATCAAAGTACCTGTTCTCAGAGAAAGCTCCCGTATCCGCCAATTCGTACTCAGGTTGATGCCGATTGCGTTGTGCGTTTTCCCGCCGCAATTGTTCGTACGGGAACGGCGCTTGCGGATACTTGTATAGATATTTCAGATAAGAGCTGGTAGGCGTGGCATCCAGATAAAAATAGTATTCCTTTACATCCTCGCCGTGATTCCCTTCCCGGTTGGACAGCCCGAATAGCCGCTCTTTTAAGATCGGATCCTTTTGGTTCCACAGCGCCAGAGCAAAACAAATGTGTTGATGACGGTCACAGATTCCGCCGATCCCGTCTTCGCCCCAGCGGTATGCTCGCGCGTGCGCGTGATCGAAAGGAAGATAGTTCCACGCGTCCCCGTTCGCGCTGTAGTCCTCCCGAACCGTTCCCCATTGCCGCTCGGAGAGATACGGCCCCCACCGCTTCCAGTGAATTTCACGAGTTTCGCTCGCCTGTAGCCTCTGCGCTTCAGCAGTAACGTTGCGACTTTTTGCCTGGTCATTCATCGACTAATGCTACCTCGACACCGTCAAAAAATTGTGAGTTTTGCAAAGGCTGTTCCCACTGAACCGCTCGTCTCTGTCACGAGGCCTCGGCGGGACAAGGAGTCCGTGATTCTGTATTCTCTAATACTGAGTTCTTGATGCTAAGACTTCGTAGCGCCGGTTTATCCTGAACTCCGAAGGGGCCTTAGCCCGGCATCTCTGTGCGCGAGTTCGCAGACATTCATAAAAATCTTACAGAAGTTCATAAGCAGCCGATTGTGGCCAACGCGACGCCGAATGAATGGCGTCTAGCATTCCTCTTCGCCAGCCTCGCGGCGACGGCAGTAGTGCTGCCGATGTTCTTCTTCGGCAATGCCTCCGGCCACGATTTCCAATTTCACCTAGCCGGTTGGCTCGACGTAGCAGGCCAATGGCACGAAGGCATTTTGTTCCCTCGCTGGGCCGAATGGGCTAACTGGGGCTTCGGTGAGCCGCGTTTTATTTTCTATCCTCCCGCCTCCTGGATGCTCGGAGCGGCGCTCGGCTCGATACTTCCATGGCAGATGGCTCCCGGAGCTTTCATTTGGCTAGCGTTAGTTCTCGCCGCGCTAATGATGTGGCGTCTCGCGCGCGAATGGCTTCCAGTTCCTCAAGCTCTGACGGCTGCCATCATTTATGCCGTGAATCCATACCATCTCGTAATCGTCTACTACCGCAGCGATTTCGCCGAACTTCTGGCCAGCGCCCTGTTCCCGCTCCTCGTTCTTGGAGCCTTGCGTGTCACGCGCGACGGCTGGAATCGAGTGCCTGCTCTCGCTCTGGCTTTCGCCCTCATCTGGCTCTCCAACGCGCCCGCCGCCGTCATCGCCACCTATTCTTTGGCCCTCCTGCTCGTCGTCGGATGCGTACTTTGCCGCGACCTGAAGCCGCTTTTAGCCGGCGTCGCAGCAATGGCCGGCGGATTCGCTTTAGCTGCTTTTTATATTTTGCCGGCTGCCTGGGAACAGCGCTGGGTCCAAATCTCGCAAGCCCTGACAGAAAATCTTCGTCCCGCCCGGAATTTTCTCTTTACCCACTCCAACAATCCTGAATTTGTTCTTTTCAACTGGAAAGTCTCGGCCATAGCGCTCGGCGCCATTCTGATCGCCGCGCTCGCCGCAGTTTTCGTCGCCCGCCAGCGCCGAGATTTTCTTCAACTTTGGTGGATGCTCCTTGCCCTTGCCGCTGCGTCCGCATTCCTGATGTTCCGCCCGAGCCTTTTCCTCTGGCAGCATTTACCAAAACTTCAGTTCGTGCAATTTCCGTGGAGATGGCTCGTCCCGCTCGACGTCGTTTTCGCCTTTTTTATAGCTGCAACGCTGCAAATCTCGCGCAAACAGTGGGTGGGCTGGGCGGCAATTCTCTTCTGCACTGGAGCGCTGGGGACTGCGCTAGTGAGAGACGCCTGGTGGGATAGCGAAGATATTCCCGTGTTGATCGCTGCGATTCATTCTCAGCGCGGCTACGAGGGCGCCGACGAATACCAGCCCCTCGGCTGCGACCGTTACCAACTGCAAGGTCAGCCCCCGGCTTCACTCGACAACGACGACACACTAAACTCCGATGAATTAGCCGTAACTCCCCCACCGAAAATCGCCATAGCAGACCCGGACTCGGGAGCGCTAACACCGGCTAAAGATGAAGGCGCGCACATCGTCCGCTGGACCGCCGAAGAAAAATCGTTCACTGCGAAGACAAATCAATCATCCAAATTAGCTCTAAAGCTAATAGATTATCCACCTTGGGAGGTCCGTGTAGACGGAAATCTTGTGCAGGCCAATCCGCTTCCGGAAACGGCACAATTGTCGCTGCCAATACCCGCAGGCGAACACAAAGTCCATGTACGTTTCCGCCGTACCCCGGATCGCGCGACAGGCGGAGCCATCTCGGTCGTCTCGTTCTTCTTGCTTCTAGGATTTTCCGCCTACTCGCGCCGAAAGCGAACGACCGCCGTTAAGGTTCAGATGTAGCGCCGCGGTCTTCAGCGCGGCATTTTGCCAAATGGCAACGTGCGACATGACGTAGGAGGCTAAGTCGACAAAATCACAGTGAATCTGAATCGCAGTTTTGGTCGTTGGAAATCCCGAAACTCACAACGCCCTCCCCGCCGCCGCCCCCGAAGCCCAAGCCCACTGAAAATTGTGCCCACCCAAGTGCCCAGTGACATCCACAACTTCGCCGATAAAAAACAATCCCGGCACCTTTTTGCTTTCCATCGTCCGGCTCGACAATTCATCCGTATCCACTCCGCCCGCCGTCACCTCAGCCTTCTCGTAGCCTTCCGTATCCACAGGCAAAATCGGCCATTCATGAATCTGCCTCTCAGCTTGCGCTAACGCTTGATTGCTCCAGCTTCCCGGCGCGTTCAATTCTAGCCATCGCGTAGCAAAGCGCTTGGGGAGCACCCCTTGCAGCGCAGCTCGCCCCGCGTTCACACTTCGATCTTCAGATTCCCGCATGCGCGCAAACACATCGCGCTCCGGCGCAAGATCAATCCGTATCTCCCGGCCCTTTTCCCAATACGATGAAATTTGCAAAATCGCCGGCCCGCTTAAACCACGATGCGTGATCAGCATGTTCTCCCGAAAAGATTGCCCGTTCGTGGAAGTCACCACTTCAGCCGACACGCCTGCCAGCTCGCAATATCGATCTTGGTCTTTCGCGCCAAAAATCAGCGGCACAAGAGCAGGTCTCGGTTTCACGATCTTCAGTCCAAACTGCCGTGCCACGTCGTACCCAAACGCCGTCGCCCCCATTTTCGGAATTGAAAGTCCCCCGGTGGCGATCGCTAAAACAGGCGTACGAAATTCGGCACCCTCGGTGCTCACCTCGAACGAGTCCGCGCGTTTGATTTCGCAAATCTTCGTATTTAGAAAAATCCTCGCTCCCACGGCGTTGCATTCAGCATCCAGCACGCTCGTCACGTCATGCGCCGACCTGTCGCAGAAAAGCTGCCCCAACGTCTTCTCGTGATATGGAATACGGTGAGCTTCCAGCAGAGATATAAAATCCCCCGGGGTATACCGAGCCAGCGCCGATTTCTGAAAATGCGGATTGCTGCAAATGAAGTTCTCCGGCTCGCAGTGGAGATTCGTGAAGTTACATCGCCCTCCGCCGGAAATAAGAATCTTCTTGCCGGCGCGCTCGTTGCGCTCCAGAATCGCAACCTTACGCCCACGCTTACCCGCTTTGATCGCGCACATCAACCCCGCAGCGCCGCCTCCCAGGATCAAAGCATCAAAGTTGTGAATTATTTTCTCTGCCAAAGGCTTTCCCAATTTCGCGGATGATTCTGTGTGCAAACGATTCTACTGGTATCCTCAAGGTTAGACTATTCACCGGAGAAGACTGAAACTTTTGCCTCCCATCATTAACGCCCAGAAACTGTCAAAACGTTACGGCCTCGCGCCGCTTTTCGAAGATATTTCGTTCACCGTTTCCGAAGGCGAGCGCATCGGCCTGATCGGTCCCAACGGCTCGGGCAAATCCACATTGCTCGAAATCCTTGTCGGCCGCGTTAAACCTGACAAAGGTGAAGTAGCCATTCGCAAAGGCGCCAAACTTAGCTTTGTAGAACAAATTTCCCAATTTCCGCCGGAGTCCACCTGCAGGTCGGTCATCGAATCTGCTTTGCAACGCTCGCGCGTATCGGAACCGGATCTTTCCTTCCGCGCGGAAGAAGCCCTCAGCCGCGCCGGTTTCGTTGACGTCGAAACACATGCCGCAGCTCTCTCCGGGGGCTGGCGCAAACGTCTCGCAGTAGTCGAAGGTTTGGTACAAGATCCCGACATCCTCTTGCTCGACGAGCCTACTAACCACCTCGATCTCGCCGGAATAAAATGGCTGGAAGAATTGCTGGAGCGCGCCGCTTTCGCCTGCGTGGCAGTCAGCCACGACCGCTACTTCCTCGAAAACGTCGCGAACGATATGGTCGAACTAGATCGCATTTATCGGGACGGGTTCCTTCGCGTCAAAGGCACCTACAGCCATTTCCTGGAAGCGAAAGAAGCCTACCTGCACGCTCAGGGAAATCGTCAGGAAGCTCTTGAGAACCGCGTCCACACCGAAATTGAATGGTTGCGTCGCGGCCCCAAAGCCCGCACCACTAAATCGAAATCGCGCATCGAGAAAGCGCACAAAATGATCGGCGAGTTGGCCGATCTGAACGCTCGGACGCGCACTCTCACGGCAAAAATCGATTTCTCCGCTTCGAACAGGCAAACGAAACAACTCATCGTCCTGGATGGCGTCAGCTATTCCGTCGCCGGCCGGACTCTTTTCAAAGATATCGATTTCACCGTCACGTCTGGAATGCGCATCGGTTTAGTCGGCCCCAATGGCAGCGGCAAAACCACTCTGCTCCGTTTGCTGCGCGGCGAAATTGAGCCTTCCTCCGGCACGGTGCGGAAAGCGGACTCTTTGCGCATCGTTTACTTCGACCAGAATCGCGAACTAGATCCCAACCTCACCCTGCGGCGTGCCCTCGCTCCCGATAGCGACTCCGTGATTTATCAAGACCGCGTAACCCATGTGGCTTCCTGGGCCGCCAGATTTCTTTTCAGCGCTGAAGATTTAAACCGTCCCGTCGGCCGCCTCTCCGGAGGCGAACGCGCCCGCGTCTTGGTCGCTCAACTCATGCTCCAGCCCGCGGACGTCTTGCTCCTCGACGAGCCCACCAACGACCTCGATATCCCCACGCTGGAAATATTGGAAGAAAATCTCCTCGAATATCGCGGCGCCCTCGTCCTCATCACCCACGACCGCTACATGCTCGATCGTGTTTCCACAATAGTCTTTGGCCTCGATGGACTAGGCAACGCCGAACGCTTCGCCGACTATTCCCAATGGGACGCCTGGCAAATCGCGCAAAATGCCGCATTCATCTCGGAACAGAAAACCGAAACCAAGCGCTCGCCGGCCAAAACCGAAATCCCATCGGTGGTCCAAAAAATGAAACAAACCCATACCCAATCCCGCGAGCTAGCCTCCATCGAAAAGCAAATCGCGAAAGCCGAGCAGACTCTTTTGGCCCGCCGCGCCGCCCTGGAAGCTAAAGAAATTGCCAGCGACGCGTCCCGCCTTCAAATCGCTTTCTCGGAAATGGAAGCCGCACAGAAAACTGTCGATACGCTGTATCAGCGCTGGTCCGAGCTCGATCGAAAAAAGAACTAAGCTCTCCTCGACCTGAATGGGTATGTCGCTCCGCCGCTCTTTGCCCGTTTGTCTCTGAATTCCATATCCACTAGTACACAAACGAGACATTCATTTTACTTCGCTGTGACGAACGCCTACCACGTGCCAACTCCGGGAATTCCTGCCGCAAAAGATTCTTGCAAAGCGCGATCAACTCCGTTCCTCCTTCCATTTCCCTCGGAATTTCCTCAAATTCTTTCGACTAGAATTGTCAGGCAGGAACTTGGTACTCAGTCTGAACCAACCCGCTCGGAAAGTGTCGCGTTGCGACATGCTTCAACCGCACGTCGCTCGGCAGCGCCCCAAATAGAGGAATCCCTTCTCCGATCAGCACCGGCACTCGAGTGATAATCAGCCGCTGAATCAGTCCCGCGCGCAAGAACGCCTGAATCGTGATTCCTCCGTCCACATAAATATGCTTCGCTCCGCGAGCATCCAGCTTTGAAACGATGTCAGCTGGCGCTCCCCTCATTTGCTCCACCACGCCGCCGCGAACTCCGGAAAAATCGAGGGGCTTGCTGCTCAGCACCACCACGCGTTTCTTCCCATAGGGCCATTCCGGATACGCCAGAACCGTCTCAAACGTCTTGCGCCCGATCACCAGCGCATCCACGCTCGCCATAAACTCGTCGTATCCGTGTGGTTCCCCGCCCCCGCCGGCAGAAAGTCTAGGTCCCCGTTCACCCGCGCAATAAATCCGTCCACACTCGTACCAAGAAAAACCGATGCCGCCATCACCCACTCCTTCACTATTTAATTCGGCGTTCGGATAAGCAATTGCCCCGCCCCTTAGGAAATCTCACTTCTGTTTCCCCGCAAACTCGTTGACCACATTCCCCTTCTCGTCAAGAAATTGCAACACGGGTTTGCCGTCCTGCTGCACCGCAAGCAAAATCCGCACTTTGCCGTTGCCATCCCGCAAATTCAGCCCGACTGACCCGTCCGGATCGCGCCCAAGAACCATCCGCTTAACATCGTGCCGATGGCTCGCAAAAAATTCTCCCCAGGCAGCATCTTGCTTATCCGCGGGCAGCGCATTAATCCGGTCCGCTACTTTCCTCTTCTCCTCGATCGGAAAATCGCCTTGATCCAATATTGTGATACGCGAGAATTTGTCTTTCCCCTCTTGCCCCGCGTCCAGAGCAAAAATCTGGTTCTCCTCGTACTGGTCGAAGCTCAGGTGTCCATGGTTCTCGATCGTTCCGTCCGGCAGCTGGCTAGCTCCCCATATCAGCCCCCCCTGCTCCGACCCCTCCTCGCTCATGAACAGCATTCCGGCAGCCTCGCGCCGATCGGGACGCGGAAATTCCTTCTTGTGAACCCAGGCGCCCGGAAAATCAGCTCGATTTGAAATCGTCAACCGTACCGTCCCGTCTGGCTCCACAATATTGATGCGACGCGCCGTAATAATCCCAAAGTTTGTATTCCGCACCGTCGCAAATCCACAAAGCACCGTAACCGCAAACACCAGCGTAAGCACACCCGAATAAATTGCAAGAAACCGCGGATTCCCTAGAATTTTCATAGCGACCTTCTTTCTAGTTTTTGTTGGCCTTTCGGCTCGAATCGCCAAATCCTAACAGAGATTTCTCCACAACGCCCATCTTGCCTTACAATGCTCAGTGGCGTCGGCCGTTCCGAAAAATAAAGTTGCATTCGACCAACGCGCGCCAGAGCCAAATCAGTTTCTCGTGAGGAGCCACTCGTTGAAAATCCGTCGAACGTTCCGCCTGCCTTTAGCATTCTTTGGAATTCTCTTCTTATCCGTTTCGATGCCCTCTCTGACTCACGCCGCGGCATCCGACCAGCCGATCGGTTCCCGCACCGCCGAAGTTGACGGAATCAAATTACACTATCTCACCGCTGGCCACGGCCCCGCCGTAATCCTGCTGCACGGCTATACGCAAACTTCGCGCATGTGGCGCCCCATCATCCCGCTTCTCGCCGAAAAATTCACCGTTATTGCGCCCGACTTACCGGGAATCGGCGATTCGGAAATTCCCGCCAATGGTTTGGACATGAAGACCGCCGCCATCCGCATCCACGCTCTCGCTAAATCCCTTAATATCTACAAAGCCGTGTTGTCGGCCACGATATCGGACTCATGGTCGCCTATGCCTACGCCGCGCAGTTCCCCGCGGAAACCGAAAAGCTCGTGGTTATGGACGCATTTCTGCCCGGCGTAGCCGGTTGGGAAGCTGTTTACAACGACCCAAACATCTGGCACTTCCGTTTCAACGGTCCCACACCCGAAGCCCTCGTCCGCGGACGCGAGCGCATCTACTTCGATTATTTCTGGAACGATTTTGCAGCCGATAAAACCCACTCCATCCCCGAAGCGGATCGCGTCGCGTACACCGCCGCTTACGCTCGCCCCGGACGTATGCGCGCCGGCTGGGCCTATTTCGTTTCCTTCCAACAAGCCGCCAAAGATTTCGCCCAGCTTTCTCAGACCAAGCTCACTATGCCGGTCCTGGCCATCGGCGGCGAAAAAGCCAACGGCGCCGTCCTCGGCCAACAAATGAAAATCGTAGCCACCAACGCAACCGAGATCGTCCTCACAAACACAGGCCATTGGGTGCTTGAAGAGCGCCCGAAGGAAACCACCGACGCCCTGCTGAAATTCTTAAACGAGTAATTCGTTTATCTATTGACTTGACATTGACCTATCTCACTGAGGTTCTGAATCCTTAAACCAAACCACCCGCACTTACGGCTTTAATGCGGAAAGCGAAATCAAATCCGCCAACGGCGTGAATTACATCTACGATGGCGATGGTAACCGCATCGAGAAATCAAATGGCAAAATCTACTGGTATGGCGCGGGAACGGAGGTTCTCAACGAATCGGATCTCTCGGGTAATATTACCGACGACTATGTTTACTTCGGCGGGAAGCGCATCGCCCATTACGTCGCCGGTGTCGGCACTGAGTATTATGGGGAAGATTTCCTGGGTACTTCGCGTGTGATCTCTACTTCAGCCGGAACGGCCTGCTACGACGCTGACTTCTATCCCTTCGGCGGCGAGCGCGTTGTCACCAATACGTGCGCGCAAAACTACAAATTTGAAGGCAAAGAACGCGATACCGAAACTGGCAACGACGATTTCGGCGCGCGCTATTACTCATCGCGCTTCGGACGCTGGCTCTCACCGGATTGGTCCTCCACTCCCGCTCCAATCCCTTATGCCAATCTAACCAATCCGCAGACGCTAAACCTTTACGCCATGAGTCGCAACAACCCCGAAACTTTCGCCGACCTCGACGGCCACGATCTGCAGCCGCCTGGGGAATATAACGGAAATGTTACCGTTGCTGGCCCGGGCGATTTCGGCCCTCCACCTACTATGACCACTGTGAACAACCTCGGAGATTTCGGCGAAAACTACTATGCCGGTGCTTTGTCCTATTCCGAGGATCCTGACGATTATAAAGTCGACCAGTGGGGCCATGGATCTCCTCATATTGATCGAACGGACAAAGACGGGAACCTCGTCGGAAGGTATGACGAGGACGGAAACCCCATCGAATTTAAAGGAAAGAAGCCGCCTAGGATACCCAATAGCGATAAGGGCAAGTTCGGCAAAGCTGCCGCGAAATTGAAGGATCTCAAAGAACGATTAGCCGCTGGAAATAAAAAGCCCGCTCAAGCAGATCCAAACTCCAAAGCAAGTCCGGCAAATGTGAGTCCGGCAAAACCGAGCTTCGGGCCTTACTTCACGCCAGCGCCCGGGCTTCCCGGCCTCCCAACTCCATCATTGCCGATACCGGAAGAGATGCCTTTACCAGACTTACCGATACCAATTTAATCTCTGGAGGACCATGAGAAAAGTAATCCCAATTCCACCCCAATCGGTCGTGCGGCTCGCGATTGCAGACCAGCATACGCCGACCTGGAAAAACCAAATAGGGCGAGTCTTCAGGGTAGGATATTACAGTCCCAATGACGGCTTGGACTGCGTTTGGCTTGTGAATGATGATGGAAAGTACGAGCAAGCGACTGATCACGAATTCTTGTATCGATATTTCGACGTCATTCACATAACTAACGACACGAATTGGCATGGTCGTCGCAAACCTCAAGTCTCGCCAATCCGTCGGGCTGATTTGTCGTCAGCGATGATGAAGAACTCGAAGAGAACCCGAAAGAGATGACATGCTGGGCTGCCGGTCGGCAGTTGACACTTCCGACCTTTAGTGGCGGCTGCCTAGGCCAGCGCTTCCGCGCGGCCCCAATGCTACTTCCCAGCACGGTTTAGAACGGAGCAGTCCAGAACTTCCAATAGAAAACTGTCATGTCTTTTGCCTCGACGTTTAAATCACTCTTCGAGCTTCTCTCACATTCCCAAAACGGGTCTCGCTCCTCCTAGTGCCGGGCCGTCCACACACACGACTCCTTGTTTTTCGTAAAACAAAATGCTACCGTTCCGCGTGATTCAAATAGAACTGCACCGGGCCCATCAACAAAACGCAGCCGGGCCACTCTCTCCGAGCACTTTTCCGCCGGCTGAGCCTCGTTCTGAACGTAATCTCACAACTCCAAATCGCCAAAGTCCAGACCGCTTGTCGCGCCAAGATTTCGCCGCAATTTGCTCCCTAAATTCGAGCCGCTGGACGCAGAAAAACGAGTGGTTTTTTACAAAGTGGGCGCCCACTTCTAACCGAAAGTGAGTCAAAAGTAGATGTTATAGAAAACAAACAAGTAAACCCTGTCTAACCGAGGCCAGAACACATATTAGACTTTCGCAAGAATTACGCGAAAACTACGCCACATTAGTTCGCGGGTTTAATTCAGGAGTTTGGCTGGGAGGCCTGGACTCGAACCAGGATAATCAGATCCAGAATCTGATGTACTGCCAATTGTACGACCTCCCAACAAGTCGCCGGACAAAAAAAAGGGGCCGTAGGCACGACCCTAAGGTACTTTACCGGGCGCACGCGTCTTCGTCAACCGTCGATCATCGCGGCGTTAACGCGAATCAACGGGCAACACAGGAACGAGCTTCTTATCGCGGACTCGAAACAACCGGTCGCGCCAGTGAATGCGCTGCGCGAAAAAGCTCGCCATCCAAACCGCAAATGCGAACACATCTCGCATCGGCAGCAACCACAATCTTTGCAAAACCAATTGGTCGCGCATCCCGCGCGCCCCTGTCGAAATCGCCATCGCCGCCCGAAAAAGCAGCGCGATTACCACATAGGCCGCAGCGGCACTCCACGACGCAAGCGAGCCAACTAGCACCGTCCATGGGACCCAGTTGGAAAATATCAATCCAAAATGCCCCCATGGCCGCGAGTAGCGGATGCTCAGGTTCCACCGAAGTTGGTGGCGGAACGCGTCGCCCAATGTTTCGTGCGGATAAACAATGTCCACCGGGAAGCGGCTCAGCGCTACGCAATACCCGCGCAAGACGATGCGGTTCCCCAATTCGTAATCGTCGCAGAAATAATCAGCCAGCGATTCGAATCCGCCGACTCCGGCTAGGTGCTTCTTCGTGGTAACCATAACCGCCCCAAGCATGAAGTTGAGCCCGCCAAAAATCCGCGCCACCAGCACGCCGGGCGCGAAATCAGCAGTGTTACCCAAGGCCTCCAGGTCCGCTGCGAGACTACCGTCGGTAAGCCCGCGATATAGGCAAGTCACTCCCCCCACTTGCGGGTCGGAAAACGGCTTCACCACCTCGCGAAGAAAACCCGGATCAATGCGAACATCGCTATCGCTAACGAGCACAATATCGTGGCGCGCTTCTCGAGCCATACGGCAAAGCTTATTCACTTTGTCGCTCGCGCCGATCTTTTCGGCGCCAAGCAGCAAACGAATTGAGCGCTGCGGAAAATCATCAATCAGCTTCTTGATGACCGGCACTGCGGGATCGCCCTCATCGCTAACGCAAAATAGAATTTCAAACTCGGGATAATCCTGTTGGCAAAAACTGGAAAAATTTCTGTAGGTTTCGCGGTCGAGTCCGCGAATCGGTTTCAAAATGCTTACAGGAGGAGCAAAATTCAGCAGATGAGAGCAGTTAGCAACCTCGCCGCGAAAAAATCTCTGCGCTGCGATGGCGGCAATTAAATAGTAGACGACGGGAGCGGCCGTCAGCGCCAGAAGGGCGTCGCGAAGTACCGTCCACGCCATCGTCCACATAGGACACTAGCCTTTGCCCTGCACTACCAAAAGGACTCCAAGGCAAACCAGAAGAATTCCAGCCCAGCGAAGCGGCGTAACGCGCTCGCCGAGGAACAAGCTCCCTCCATACGCTCCGGCAGCAAACGTAAGCGCGGTGAAAGGTACCACGAAACTCACGTTCTCCAATGAGAGCATCGCCAGCATCGCGAAAAAACCGATGCCCATCAGCGATAAGCCTAACAACATCCAGGGTATTCGCATGGCTCGCGCAAAAACCCGCACCAGCGCGACCGGCCGGAAATCGTGCACTTCACCGACCACCTTCATTGCCCGCGTGATGCAAAGTTCCCCGGCGGTGCCGCCGAGAACGATCAACGCGAGTAAGGCCGCCTCTAGCGACATCAGGAGTGCTCCGTGGTTCTAAAGGAGGTATTGCCCACGAGCAGAACGCCAAAACAAATAATCGCAATCCCGAGCCACCGGCGCGGGCTCACGTATTCGTGAAGCCAGAAATGGCCCAGTAAGGCCACGATGGCGTAAGCGATCGCCGACGCGGGCTGCACGTAGCTAAAGTCCGCCCACGAAAGCACAAGGGTATAGCAGACTAAATAGGTCAGCAGAGAGCCAATTCCAAGCCACACGATAGGGGAGGAAAAGGCGCGGACAAAAAAATGGAAAATCTCGTTCGGCGTCCACGCAGGGGGAACGCCGACCATTTTCATTCCTTTGCCAAGCAGAATGTCCCCTACCGGGCCAAAGGTGACCATTAAAAAAAGCAAACAATAAGTTTTGAGATGAAGCCCTTCGGACGACTTCATGCGTTCTGTGTTTCGCTTGGTACTCCGACAGGGGGACGCGGCTCCATGGGCGGCGCTGAGACGAGAACTTTTTTCTGCACGCCTTTCTTGGCCACCTTGCGGCGGTCGTGGCGCAGCTTCAAGAAATCCACGGCTTCATGGAACAAGCGTTTGCGTTCGTGAGAATCCCACAAAGATTCCCGCACGATGCGCCATGCTACACGCGGGCGCAGATAATAGCTATCGTAAAAACGGTTTACCGCATCAACCATGTATTCGCGCGAAAGCCCGGGATATTCGAGATGAGGCAATTGGTGGCCGTTAATGTCGGTGGCCGCTTCGCTGGCGAGAAAGCCTTCGCGCATGCCCTGGTCGTAAAGCTCGGTGCCGGGATATGCATGGGCCATGGAAACCTGAATGGTTTCACAGTCGAGCTCTTTTGCATACTCGATGGTCTTTTCGATGGTCTGCTTGGTCTCGCCGGGCAAGCCGATGATGAAATCGCCGTGAACGTGGATGCCGACTTTCTTGCAGTTCTGAACGAAAGTGCGGCCCATTTCAACGGTGGCGCCCTTTTTAATGTTCTTCAAGATTTGCGGGTCGCCGGATTCGAAGCCCACGATCAACAAACGAGCGCCAGCGTCTGCCATAGCCTTTAATGTTTCATAGTCGCTATGGACGCGCGCGGTGCAGGACCACTGAAAGCCCACGGGCTTGAATTCCTTGCACAGAGCGAGGACACGATCTTTGCGGATGTTGAAGGTGTCGTCGTCGAAGAAAAATTCCTTGGCTTGCGGAAACATTTTGTGGGCTTGCTTGAATTCGCGCGCCACGCTATCCACGGAACGCACGCGCCACGCATGCCCGGAAAGCGTTTGGGGCCACAGGCAGAAGGTGCAAAGGGCCGGACAGCCTCGTGCGGTGTAGAAAGAAACATACGGGTTCAGCAAAAATGGAACGTTGTAATTTTCGACCTTGAGATTCTTTTCATATACTTCAGTCGCGAACGGAAGTTCGTCAAGCTCGGCGGTCTGCAGCATAGGACGCGGGGGATTGTGCACGACCTTGCCATCTTTCACATAGCTGGCGCTGAGGATCTCCGAAAGAGGTTTGCCTTGCGCGTATTCCACGACGGCATGATCGAATTCACCGCGAACGACGAAATCAATGTCCAGACTCGCCAGCAGGCTTTCGGCCGGCTTTATTTGCACCTGCGGCCCGACGAAGCAGATCTTGAGCCCCGGTTTCTTGTCCTTCATTGCGCGAGCCATGCGCAGGTCGCTAAAGAAGCCTACGGTGGAAGTAAACAGAACCACGAATTCGTAGTCTTGTGCGATGCGGACAACTTCCTCAGGGGTAATGTGGTGCGGGGGTCCGTCGAGCAAACGGCTCCCCTCGAGCATCCCTGCCGGGTAAGCCAGCCAAACTGGATACCAGTAAGACTCAATTTCGCGTGTTGCGGGCCAACGGGAACCCGCGCCGCCATCGAACTTTTCAAAGCTCGGCGGATTTAAGAACAAAGTCTTCATTACTGACGCCATATTTACTCTTACCCCCTCAGGGTTCAAACAGACCTATAGGTTGCGCTTCTCTTCAAGCATCTAGTTTACTTGATTTTGATGGTAAGCCCAACAGAAGGTTACTGCTGGTTCGTTATTGAAACACCTTGGCGAGCTGACCTGTTGCCTGCAAAAGAGTTAGCTGACCCTGTTGGCGCGCGAAATCTGCGTCGAGGAAGGCCACCCATTTATCACTTTCATCCAGACGCGCTTGCTCAATGTCACGCAAGGTTAGCCTGCCCTCGTCAAACTTGGCCTGCGCCAATTGCAGGCTCTCTTGCGCCAACTTCAAATCGAGGCGCGCTACTTCGCGAGTAGCATTCAGTTCGCGAACGGTACGCGCTTTTTGTTGAACGTCCGAGCGAACTTGCTGCCGCTTATTCCCGAGAGTCAGTTCAGCCGCATTCAATTCGCTTTTCGCTAGAGCAACATTTGCGCGGGTCTTGGCGGCAAAGATTGGGATGGTTATGCGAACACCGATGTCTACGTTATTGGCCACGAACTTCTTATAAAACTCATCATAATTGTTGAACTTGCTTAACAGACTGTACTGGCCGACAACATCCACCGTAGGCCAATAGCTCAGATGTGCACCACGCAGCAAATGCTGGCGCGCGAGGCGCTCATTTTCGGCTTCGAGGACGCTGGGATCGCTCTTGATGGCTTGGTCAGTCATCTCGCTCAAAGGCAAGTCCGTGGCAAAAGATGGCTCCTCGGTATCCACATCGATAGACTGCGAGTCCGGGATTCCGGTTAGATTGCGAATCTGCTGCTCCAGAGCTTCTTCGCGCCCTTCGAGCTTAATGATTCTTTCGGCCACGCGGGCTTGCGCCAACTCACTGCGTGTCACTTCTATTGGCAGCTCTTGATTAGCCGCGACGCGCTCGCGCGTGACGCCGAGGATTTTTTCTGCGCTGGCTTGTTCCTTACGCATCAGATCGAGCGAGTGGCGCACCTTGGCAAGTTCAAGGTAGGAAGTTGCTGCGCGAACGATCACGTCGTCATGAACCCGGTCCAATTCAAGCTTCATGTTCTTGGCGCGGTCTTCAGCGGCATGCTGCTCCCCTTTCAGCAGCGGATTGAAAACCGCTTGGTTGTAGCTCATCTGGAAAACAGCGGGCGGATCGCCGCCGATAGAGGGGAATCCCGACGTGTAAGCTAAACCGGAACCGGTGTAAAGATTAGGCTGAAACGCAGCGCGGTTGACACCGGCTTCGTTGAGCGCGACAGCATATTGGACGCGCGCAAGGGCCAAGTCCCGGCTATTTTGCAGGGCCAAGGCAACAGCCTGGCGCATGGTCAATTTCTCAGCGTCCTGCGCGTATGCAAAATCGGCCGGCCAAAACACAATCAATGCCAATGCGACCAACAATACCCGCGAATTCTTATTCATAACGTAACGATTCCGTAGGATGAAGATTTGCTGCCCGACTGGCAGGAAGGTAACCGAACAACAAGCCAGTGGAACAGGAAACGATGAACGCCAGTAACACCGATATCCATGACACGGGAATGGTAACTCCGCCAACATCCGGGAAGAAGCGGAACAAGAAATTGATGGCGACTGGAATGGAAACAGCAATGCCAATGCCGATAATGGCCCCGGTACCGCTAATTAACACAGCTTCCGTTAGAAATTGATACAGAATGGCGTCACGGCGAGCGCCTATCGCCTTACGAATCCCAATCTCCCGCGTTCTTTCGGTAACGGTGACCAACATAATGTTCATAATACCGATGCCGCTTATCGTAAGCGCTATCATAGCGACGAGTATCAGCAGGATGGTAAGCGCAAGCGAAATCTTGTGGGCTGCTTCAAGAATTCCGACAAGGTTTTCCACGCGATATTTGGCGTCGGGACGGTGACGACTCTCCACAATCTCTTGGACTTGAGTGGTTACCATAGGGACGTCTTCCGGCTTAACCGCCTGCACGTACAAAGTTTTTAAATATTCCGTCCCGGTGTAGTACTTGATCAGGGAAAAAGGGACGATCACGGATTCAGGGCGGATTTCTGTTTGTCCAAATGTGCTTACTCGCTCTTTGTAAACGCCGATAATGGTGAAATGAAGTTCACCGATGGCAATGTCTTTTCCTACCGGGCTTTCCGACGGAAACAGAAGATTCGTTAAATACTCAGACAGTAAGCAGACTTTGCTTTGAGTCCTCAAGTCGTCAGGATCCAGGTAACGGCCCTGCAAGATGATCAAATTTCTAATCTTTTGATATCCGTCAGTGACGCCGACTAAAATAATAGGGTGTTCACGACCATCGACACTGATCGACATGGTCATATCACTGGTGCCAGCTACCTCAACAACACCAGGAACGCTTTCCCTTACAGCTTGCATATCGGCGGGAGTGATTTCATCCGCGAGCGTGAGCGGCCGGGCCGCCCCTGAATGGATAATCTGGGCATAGACGAGATTGGAGCCTACGGCCTCGATTTGTCCGATGATGTAGCGCTTCCCGGCCAAGGCGACGGTGACAACGAGAACGATGCAGGCGCTTCCTATAATCACGCCCAACATCGTGAGCATGGCACGCACTTTATTGGCGCGAAGCGCTTGCATGGCAAGCGCCCAGGTCTCGCGCCATTCTGTCGGCGAACCGCGAAGTGGTTGCATTTAAGAGCCTGTTAATCGGATGCTTTGAGCCGATTCGGAGTTTCCGATAGCAGCGTTTAGCCCGATGACTTCTCGAGTTTTTCCAAGCGGGCCTTGGCTTCTTTGCGTTTGGGATCCAGTTGGAGCGCTGCGCGATATTGCTCGGCCGCTTCGGCGCGCTTACCTTGCGCTTCGTAAAGCCGTCCAAGCCATTCGCGCGCGGATGCGTGGGATGGCCAATCGCTCCTGTCGGGTGTGCTGGCGAGATACGACTTCAGATACTCCTCGGCACGTGAAAGATCCTTGCTGGAAAGCACGCCTAGTACACCGCGCGCGTAGTTGAGTCTGGGGTCATTCGGAGCGACCTGCGCTGCAGCTTGAATCGCGGCTTCCAGGTCAGCCGGCTTACTCTCATGGATGAAAAAGGTTATGACGTCAAGGTAGGGATCGATTTGCTTTGGTTTTGCCGCGAGGACCTCGCGATATTCTTTCTCAGCAAGTTCGGGCTTCTTGGATTCCAGATCGAATTCGGCCCGGGCCAAATGACCTTGGATGGGATCTATACCCTCGATGGCGGTAACCTGATTGCGGGCCTCGTCTTTATTGCCTCCGACGACCCAAGGAGCCTCCATTAGATACTGCTCAAGATCGCGGCGAGCTTGCACATTAGACGGATCTAAACGAATGGCTTCTTCAAATTCCTTCTTCACTTTCCGAGCATCCGAAAAACTGCGATCCCGATCGGCTTTGCCTCCATAAATTGTGCCGAGCCAGCGATGGTAGAGGGAATTCTTTGGATCGAGTTCCACTGCTTTTTCAGCGGCGACGATCGCATTGTCGTAATCGCGGAGCTCGTAATAACTGCGTCCGAGCCAATATTGAACTTCGGCACTATTCGGATTCTGCGCAGCGGCCGCTTGGAGGGTCTTCAGCGCAGCCGTGTAGTTTCCAGAGTTGAATTGATGCTCCGCGGTCTGAATTGCTGCGGAGGCATCTGGAGGAAATCCTGCCGCGAAAACGGGACACACGTTCGGTATTGCGGATCCGGCCAGCACCACGATGAGAGCAACAAACGCGAGCGAAAATTTAACTACACACGCAGAACGATACGCAGGACGGACGTTCATTTGGCCTCCGCAGGTCGGATTTCCATGCCATCTTTTACATCGATGTCTCCTGGCACGGCAATTCTATCGCCCAGGGACAAACCGGAAACTACTTCATATTTATCAGAACTTGCAACGCCGACAGCTATATCGCGGCGATGAACTTTTTCACCGTCGAAAACGAAAACATAGTGCTGGCCGTTGTCATAGCGCACCGCAACACGTGGAACGACCAGAACACCTGGGCGCTGGCGCACAACGATGTGGACCTCGACATTTATATTTGGGAGAAGCTCGACTTTGTCATTCTTTACCGAGCAGAGAACTTCTCCAACACTCCGGGTACCGCGCGCGACCACTTGTTTGGGGACTTGCTCGACCTTTCCGGTCCATGTTCGATTGGGCATAGCATCCCAATTGACTTGAACATCCTCACCGGCTGCAAGCCAGCCGAGGTCGGGCTCGTCAACGAACGCGCGAACGCGAACCTGGCGCAAGTCCGCCATCTCCGCGAGAACGTCTCCGACTTTCACGTAGTCGCCAACGCGAACGGGGAGTGAATAAAGAGTGCCATCCAGGAGAGCGGTGACTGTAGCGGAGCGCAATCTTGCTTCGAATGCCTGAACCTGATCTTGATCTTGTTTCACACGCAAAGTAGCGGTCTGCACGTCAACGCCAGCTTGCTGCTTCAGTGCCGCTATCCTTTGCTCGAGAGCTTGCAGATTTGCGCGAGCCTGTACCAGGGCAGCTTGATTTTGCGCGAGTTCATCTTGAGTGGCAGCCTGCTTGGCGACTAAATCGGCGAGCGCCTTTTGCGTGCGTTCCAGGTTCGCTACTTGAGATTGCGCCTTCTGCAAGTCCCCCGCAAGCTGAGCGACCTCACTGGGCGGTCCACCTCCACGAGCGTTTTGCAAAGCGGTTTGTGCCGCGAGCAAGTCGGCGCGTGCCTGGGCGAGCTGAGATTTCGTGTCGGCATCATCGAGGACTAGAACCACTTGTCCGGGATGAACGGCTTGACCTTCAGTGGCCATCACCTTCTCGACAAAGGTGGGAAATTGAGCGTGGGCGACGAATGGAGAAATCGGCTCGACCTTTCCGTTGCTAGTGATTGCCGAGGACAAATCTTCACGCGTCACTTTGACAATTGGAACCGCTGGCGCTTGAGCGCGTCCCGCGATAACAATTATTACGACGAGGATAAGGGCCGCGACCAGGGCTAGCACGATCCATTTTCGCTTGTTGTTTTCCGCCATGATTGACTGCGAAGCTTACCTCTAGTCATAAAATTGTAACAGACCCGTTTGTGGCCTGCCTAAGCAAACCGAATGCGGCCAGGTGCTGGCCATCTTTGGATGCTGTAAACCGCGATTGGGGCTGGTCTTCGTGATGCCGGGATTGCGTGTTAGAATTTGCTAATGAGCGATCCGCACGCAACTCAGCATAGTGAATCCACAGGAAAAGACAATGCGGGCAAGAAGCCGCTGAAAATCCATCGAGTCTGCATTGGATGCAACAATATGTTCGAGGTCACGATGGAGAATTACGAAGCCAAGCATTGCTCCGTTTGCCATAAGGGTTAGTAGGTCCATTTATCTGCTCGAATTCCTCTAAATTTCTAAAGCGCCGAAAATCGAAGCTCAGCGTCTAATCGGACAGGGGTGCGACCTAGCGACCCGCTCGGCGATGCGCTGGTGCTAGAATCCTGATATTCATGAGCGCTGATTCGTTAATTCACGTCCACGAATTGTGCAAACACTTCCGCACTTTTAATCGTCGGGAAGGAATTTGGGGCTCCATTCAGAATCTTTTTGTTAGAGATTACCGCACGGTTGCGGCTGTGGACCGCGTCAGCTTTTCGATTGAGCGCGGCGAAATGGTCGGCTGCATCGGGCCTAACGGCGCTGGGAAATCGACCAGCATCAAGATGCTTACCGGCATTTTGGTGCCCACCAGCGGCGAGATTCTGATCAATGGCTTCATTCCTTACCGGCAGCGGCGTCAGTATGTAAAAACAATTGGAGTTGTGTTCGGGCAGCGCACGCAGCTTTGGTGGGACATCGCGGTAATTGAAAGTTTCAAATTGCTGCGCCGAATCTATGACGTTTCGCAGCGTGATTTTGACGCGCGGATGGAACGTTTTGACGAGATCCTGGGGCTGCGGGATTACTTGCATACTCCCGTGCGCAAGCTTTCGCTGGGCGAGCGCATGCGTTGCGATCTGGCCGCGGCATTGTTGCACAATCCTCCGCTGCTTTTCCTGGACGAACCCACGATAGGGCTGGACGTGGTGGCGAAGGATCACATTCGCCATTTTCTACGCGCGATTAATCGCGAATTCCGCACCACCATTTTATTGACTACCCACGATCTGGATGACATTGAGGAACTGTGCCGGCGCATTATGATTATTGATCATGGCAAAGTTCTATACGATGGGCCGCTGAGTCATCTGAAAGAAAAATTACTACGCACCAAGCAAATCAAGTTTGCGCTGAAAGACCGCGCAGAGGCCGTGGGGATTTCGAAGTTCTCGCGCGACGGACTTGAGGTGGAGCAAGTGGACGAACTGACGTACCGCATTCGGTTTGATCGGGTAAAAGTGGCAACTGCCGAGTTGATCCGGCAAATTCTAGGGGCGGTCGAAGTCCGCGACATTTTAATCGAGGACGAACCGATCGAAGAAATCATCAAGCGCATTTATGCGGGCGAAGCTCTGCCGGAGGTTGTGGTGTGAGCGGTTGGGCACAGGCGCTGGTTCCGTACGCGGAATTTTCACGCGTTGGCTTCGTCAACATTCTCGCGTTCCGCCTCCGTTACTTTACCGGCATCATCACTTATTTTCTGAACGTCACCGTTTACTACTTTATTTGGAGCGCGGTGTACAGCAGCGGGCAATCGATTGCGGGATACAACCTCGCGCAGATGATTACCTACGTCAGCGTGGGATGGATGATTCGCTCGTTCTACTGGAACACGATTGACCAGGAATGGCGTACGAAGTGATTGAAGGCAAGATCGCCATGGATCTGATCAAGCCGGTTTCTGTGCAATGGATGTGGATTTTTCGTGCGATGGGAGAGTCCGCGTTTCGTTTGGCGCTTTTGACGCTGCCTACCGCAGTTGTCGTCGCGCTGGTTTTTCCGGTACAAGGCCCTGCGTCGCGCGGAGACTTTTTTCTATTCTTGATCGCTGTGCTCGGAAGCTTCTTTCTGATGGGGGCGATCAACTTCATGATTGGGACTTGCGCGATTCCGTTGAAATCGATACTAGCCCTCATTCGCGCGAAGTACTGGCTGATCGAACTGCTTTCGGGACTTCTGATTCCGATGGCGTTTTTCCCTCAGAAAATCCAGCGAGTGCTGGCGTGGCTGCCGTTTGAGCACATCGCTTACACGCCGCTACAGATTTATCTCGGCAAGCTCGACCGTGAGCAAGCGGTGCGCGCGCTCGCCACTGAGTGGTTCTGGGTGTTCGCGCTCCTGGTGCTCGCGCATCTCTGGTGGAATCGCTCGCTACGCAACATTACGATTCACGGGGGCTAATCCTTATTTCATGACAAGCGTGATCAAATCCGACGAGGGAATGCCTCCAACGCGCCACGAAGCTTCGTTGCAAGAAGAAACCGGACTCGTGGACGCCATTGCCGCTGTAAAGCGTCATGCACTCCTATTCTTCGATTACTTCACGCAATACGCGAAAGTACGCGTCAGTTATCGCGGCGATTTCTTCATCAGTCTTGGGACCAGTTTTGCGGCAACGATCTTCGGACTGGGATTCGTAATCATACTGTTCCAGAAGGCGACGCAGCTTGCTGGATGGCGGTTTGAAGAGGTGATGTTTCTTTACGGTTTTTCGCTGATTCCCTACGGCATATTCAACATCGTCAGCCTGAACCTGTACGATTTCGGGAATAATTTTATCATCGAGGGAAAATTCGACCGCGTCCTGCTGCGTCCGGTTTCATCCCTATTTCAAGTGCTGTTTGAGACCTTTCGCATCGAGTCGTTGCAGGAAGTTGCCACCGGTATTTTTTGCTTGTGGTGGGCCTCCAGGCGACTTGGCCTTGTTTGGACGCCGGGGAAATTTGCGATGCTGTTTTTCTTTGGAACATGTGCCGCGATCATTTATATATCGATTTTCCTGTTGCTCACCACGGTCTGCTTTTGGTTTGAAGACCGCATCGGCGTGCATCCGCCCATCTGGAACGTAATCGCGTTCGGGCGCTATCCACTTTCGATCTACAGCGGCGTGGTGCAATTTTTTCTGTGCTGGATTATTCCCTTCGGTCTAGCTTCGTTCTATCCGAGCGTGCGGATGCTTGGTCGCACGGTGCATCCTGAATACGCCCCGCTGGTTCCCGTCGTTGCGCTTGCATTTCTTATACTAGCGATCTCCCTTTGGAATATCGGCACGCGCCATTACTCGTCCACGGGATCCTGAGATTCCCAGGCTCGCACGCTTCACCGTCAGGACAAGACCCTGCCGCATACGAAAAGAGTGTAGTTTCGTTCTTCGAGAATGCGGACGGTAAAAATTAAAACAACTAAACCACTTTGAGGATCATGATGACGCGATCATCTTCGTGGGTCCCGCCGCGAGAGAAAAGGTCCACTTCTCTGAGCACGATGTCGACAATTTCCTGAGCCGGCTTCGCGCGTTCGCGCACGCATAGATCGACCAGGCGCGGCTGGCCAAATTCTTCGGATTCTTTGTCCATGGCTTCGGTGATGCCATCGGTGCAAGCGACAACGATATCGCCGCGGTTAAGCCGAACGTGGCCGCGATCGTAGTGCACGCTCGGGAACAATCCCACGACCATGCCGCCTTCCCGCAAATATTCCACGGAGCCATCCGCACGAACCACAGCCGGAGGAACGTGTCCGGCGTTCACATAATGCAGAGTGCGGTGCGGTTGATCGAGCAAGCCTATAAACATGGTCATGAACTTTTGACCGCGCGTATCGGCAAGAATCATGTCGTTCAGGGATTCGACCAGGCGTTCGAGCGAATGCAAATGCGCGAGCAGCGCGTGAAGCGTAGCTTGCAGATTCGCCATCACCATGGCGGAGCCCACGCCTTTTCCTTCCACGTCGGCGACAACGGTCAGAATCGTGTCAGGCGCCAGGGGAATAAAGTCGTAATAATCACCTCCGGCTTCGAGCGAAGGCCTATGTGATACAGCAATGTCGAACCCATCCAACTCCGGAGGACGCTCGGGAAGTAAGCCAACCTGAATACTCCGCGCCAAAGCGAGGTCGCGTTCCATCCTCTGCTTGTGAATCATTTCACGGTGGAGTTGCGCATTTTCGAGCGCGAGTGCGACGTGATCGGAAATTGCGCGCAGCATGCCTTCATCCGCATGCGTGAACGGGCCAGCTTTCTTATTCAAAAGCTGCAGGACGCCGATGGTCTCCCCATCTTTATTTCGTATAGGAAGGCAAAGGAGCGAAGTTGTGCGGAAACCAAGTCGAAGATCAACTTCAGATTCAAAACGCGGATCGGCATAAGCATCCGGTAAATTGATGGTGTCGCCACTGGCGGCCACGCACCCGGCAATGCCGCGATTAATGGGCAGACGGATTTCGTGTTGGTCCAAACCCATCCCTACGAGAGACCAGATTTCGTCACGTTCGCGATCGATCAGAAAAACGGTTCCGCGTTCCGCACCGGTCTGGCGGGTGGTAAGCTGCAAAATGATATTCAGTAGTTCAGCAAGATCGAGCGTGGAGTTGAGCCGCTTGGTGGCTTCCACGATGGTGGAGAGTTCGATGACGGCGTTGCGGCGTTCGCTACTTTCAAGCGCGACTTCCGCATATCGCTTGAACAAATCCAGCCATACGCGCGTTTTTTCGTCTAGCGGCTTCTTGAGGGATGTTTCAAGCACTCCAACGGGATCTCCAGTTCGCCCAAGCAGCCATTTATGGCTCGTCCCATCTTTCCCGGAGTCTTTCCCACGCAAAATATTTTGGATGCCGCGCAGGTCCGGCGGAGGAAGTTCGCCACTTTCCTGCCAGACTGCGGGCGTGCCGTCCACGATGCGCCAAAGTCGCGCACCTTCGAGCCGGCCCGGTGCGGCGAGAGCGCGCACCATCTGGGAAGCAAGTTCGCCGGGCTCGGTTTCGGGATTGAGGACGGATACAACTTGTTCGAGCGTTTCAATCGCGGTTGCGGCAGCTACGCGGGGCGTGGCCTTGCGCTTCATCCGGCGTTTCCCTTGTATTGAACGACCAGTATGGTGATGTCGTCCGACTGCGGGGCGCCTTCGGTAAAAGCCCGCATGCCTTCGCGAATGGTGTCACCCAACTCTTCCACTGTAGCACCCTTGAAATTTTCCATGATCGTGCGCAGCCGCGCCTCCTCGAACAATTCGTTTTGGTTGTTGGAGGCTTCGGAAACGCCGTCCGTATAGATCACCAGGAAATCGCCCGGCTCAACCTGGACGCGCGTACTTTGATATTCCGCTTCCGAAAACATACCGACTGGGAAATTGGCCGATCCTAGTCCTTCCAAACCGCCTGCTTTGCGCAAAAGCAAGGGCGGAACGTGCCCGGCGTTCACATATTCGAATCGGCCCATTTTGTCGAGGACACCGTAGAAAACAGTGGCGTAACGGTCGTCGCCGCTCCGCTCACACAGATACTGGTTTACCCGAGAAAAAACTCCGGGGAGCGCGATATCCATGGCTGCGGTAGTAAAGAAAACACCCTGAAGGAGCGTCGCAAGCAGAGCCGCCGAAATTCCTTTCCCGGAAACGTCTCCCACGAAGAATCCATAGCGGCCGCTGCCCAGCGAAATTACGTCGAAGCAATCGCCACCAACGGAGTGGCACGAAAGCGTGGAACCGGCGACGGACAGTTCCGTGGTGTTCGGCATAGCTTTGGGGAGCAAAGTCTTCTGGATTTGGCTGGCGATCTCGATTTCGTGATCCAGCCGCTGCTTGGCGCGAGAAGACGCGAAAAGACGTGCGTTTTCGACGACGGTGGCCGCCTCACGCGCGAGACTGCGGAGGACTTCGCGGTCGAGATCGGTGAATGCGCTGGAAGGAACATGGCTGTCGAGATACAGGACGCCCAGCAGCTCGCCTTGCCGCGTGGAAATTGTTGCATCCAGAGTCTCAATCATCGGCAGCTTGTCGATGGGAATCGCCACGATTGTGTGTAGCTCGAGCCGCGCCACGCTTTCCTGCTGATTCATTCCTCCGTCTTCACCGGTGTCGCTCACGATTAATTCACGGCGAGTTTTCGCTACGCTTTTCACCACGCTTTGCGATACCTGCAACTGATCGGGCCGCAGAGTGCCGCGTTGCGCGTCGCGCGCGACGATCATATTCAGCTCGCCTTTTTCATTGGCGAGCAAAAGGACACCCCGCTCGGTGCGCGTTACCTGAATCGCGGCGTCTACCACGGAGGTGAGAACGTCTTCGAGAGACAGACCGGTCCCTAGAGTGCGTGCGACTTCTAACAGGACGCCGAGGTGATACAGTTCGCGGGATCCCGCGTGTGTGGGCGCAGGAGCCTCCACGCGTTCCACAAGCTCTTCGATTGTGGCTCCCTGGCCCAGGAAGGTGAGTTTGTAGGAATCCGGCATGCCGAAATCGATAGTGTCTTTGGGCTGCAATTCGTGGCGCAGAACTTTTTCGCCGTTGACGAACGTTCCATGGCGGCTACCCATGTCTTCCAGCACCATCGCGCCGTTGACGGAAAGAATTTGCGCCTGCTGGCGGCTGATACGGCTGTCGCGCAAGGTAAGCTCGTTGCCAGCCTGACGGCCAATTCGAAACGGTGTTGTGCCGATGGGCACTTCGCGATGAGCACCGTTGGGTTCAGTTACAACAAGACGGGGTACACGTGGCATAGGGTTGTGTTTGTCTGCATGGCCGCACCGGAGTGAATCGTGCCCAGGCGCAACGGGCAGGTAAGGCACATGGTAGGGAAACTCGCGTCCGAAGTAAATAGCTGACGACGCGAATGTCTCAGCACGTAGTGTTATAGGCTAGCGGCTCGTTCAAGATTCATGCAGAAGCCACAACATCAGGATTTCAGGGGGTGCGGTTGCGTCTGAAGCATATGGGTCAAGCGACGAATGGTTTCGCGAAGGCGCACGGCAAGATCTACGATGGTGCGAAGGCGCTGAATATCCGTTACGGACATTCGGTTTTCGTGGGCCAGGACAAGTTCAGCGTTGCCGAGAATGCCGGTTAGAGGGTTATTGATCTCGTGACGAAAGATTTCGGCAACTTGGTGAGAAACTTCCGGCGGGTATCGCTCAACCGTTTCTGATTCCCGCCCGCGGCCCGATCTGCGTTCAACTAAACTCGCCGCCAAGGGCAAGAAGTCCCCAACCTGAGCCACGAAATCGACGTTACCCTCGGCTACCAACACTGCGATTTCCGTCTGCCGTTCTTGAGGCGCGATTATGATGACGGGAGAAACATTAAGTATCTGACGAAGAGTCTCGGTCAGCGGAAAGTTTCCGGCAAGGTCGTCGGAGATTGCAACTACAGACCAAGCGCCACATTTCATTTGCTCGAAAAGATCGAGGAGGCTGGCAGCAATGAAAACGGATCCGGGCTTCATGCATCTTTGCAGCACCACGAGGAATCGCTCGGCAAGATGTGCATCAGCCATGCCGATTAGTACCGATCCTCGTTCGCAATCTGCCGTCATCTTTCCTCCTCCCATGTTTAGGACTTCCTGACTTTCTTGAATTCCGGATCCATTTCCGAATCGAGGGAGGAGTGTGGTCTCTTATGCGATTCCCGATCTTTTTCAAGCTTGGAATTAACGGCGAGCTTTAGCTCTTCCACCAGGAACGGCTTGGCCAGATACGGCAAGTTATGGGACTCAAGAAATTCCAACGTTCGCGACGCCAGGGTATCTCCGGTGACAAATATAATCTGTTGCTGATTGGAGCTGCCGGCGCGCAGCAGCGTGTCGTAAAATGCCGGGCCGTCCAGGCGAGGCATGCGGAGATCGCAAAGAACCAAGTCATAGGAACTGCGCGAGAGACGCGTCAAACCTTCCTGGCTGTCCAGAACGGCTTCCACTTGATGGCCTTCTTCGCGAAGAACATCCACTATCAGTTGAGCAATTGTGGGCTCATCTTCGACCACCAGGATTCGTCCACGGCTGACCTTGAATTTTGCGCTGGCAGCTGGAGTGATGCTCGTTCCATGGTTTTTAGCCGGTACTGCTACAAGGGGCAATTCGACAACGAAGCGAGCTCCTCCTCCCGGTTGATTTTGAAAGCTGACGTCTCCACCGTACTGGTGCACGATCCCGTACACGATGGAAAGTCCCAGACCGGTGCCGACGTCTGAGGGTTTGGTGGTGAAGAAGGGATCAAATACGCGCGATCCGACTTCGGCGGGTATCCCTGGGCCATCATCGGAGACTTCCAAGCAAAGGCGGTTGCGTCCGATGCGATGCGTTCGAATCCAGACGTGGCCCTGGCCGCGGTCTTCAAGCAGCGCTTGTTCCGCATTGGCGAGCAGATTTAGGACAACTTGCTGAAGTTGATATGGATCGGCCATGGTTTCTGGAAGATTTGCCGCGAGGTCGTACTCGATCACGATGTTCTCTACACGAAGTTCATAGCTCCGCAAGGCCAGCGTGCGTTCGACAATCTCATTCAAATTGACGCGAGATCTTTCGGGCTTGTTCTCACGCGCGAAATAGAGAAGATTTTTGACGATTCTACGAGCGCGTTCCGCTTCTTGAAAAACCTTGCGAGCCTCTGAAAGCTGCGGCGCGGTAAGGCCATGGCCAAGCAGCAATTGGCCGTATCCCATAATCGTGGTGAGAGGGTTATTCAGTTCGTGGGCGATTCCGGAAACTAATTGCCCGAGCGCTGCCATCTTTTCTGTTTGCAATAGTTTCGATTGGATCTCACGGTCACCGGTTACGTCATTATAAAGTTCAAGCCAACCGACTGCGCGGCCTTCGCGATCCAGCACAGGGCGCGAGAAACGCTCAAGGATGCGGCGCGACGGGCGCGTCACTTCCAACTCATCATGGCGCGGCAGGCCTTCGCCTGAAGTGAACGGCCTCCAGGGCTCCGCAAATCCCCTCGGGTCTCGAAACCTTTTGGCAACCATACTGTCCAGTTCGTCAAAACCTTCCAGTTTCCGTAGTCGCTGCGGGTCCAAAGAGAAATATTGGGCGAAACGTGCGTTGGAAAATCGCAAATGCCCGGTGGGATCGAACAAGATGATTCCGGCTGCAACTGCATCCAGGATGCTGGCGATTTCTGCTTCCAATTGGCGGGATTTTCTTTCGGCCTGTTGGACTACAGAGCCTTCTTCGAGACACAGCAAGAGATCTCCAGAGTCCGGTAGCGCGGCACGCAGCCTAATCTTTATCGGAAATCCCGACACCAGGAAGGCGTCCCGGGTGGCTGCCGAGGTCGACTTCGCACTTTGGCTGGACAACTCCGCAAAATCCACACTCGACGGCGCCGCTAGAAATTCCAAGAGGCCGACGCACGGCGTAACTACACTTTTCAAACGAAGCAATTCACGGGCTCGAGCGTTGGCTCGTTGAATACCGCCCGCCTGATCTATGACGATTAGCGCCTCACCGCTGGAATCGAAAACTGCCTGAAAAAGGTTATGTGAAAAGAGTGGAAGAGATTCTGCCGGTGGCTCAGAAATTGCCGTGCAGGTAGCCAAGTTACGATGAGCGTTCTGATCGGAGCTGTGCGGCCGCTTCATCGCCGGATCACCACGGTACCCGGACAATCCAGTAGCTACAGAGAACCGCTGCAGCGACGGCAACTACATAATCGATCGTTTGTCGCGCGAGTTTGAGCCAAGCAATCTTCTTTGTACGAGCTGTGACGAACGGCATGACCCCCTTACTGCACAAGCCTGACCATGCCAGTAACTTTTAAGTGGCTTAGTTGCATGCTTGTACAGAAAAAGAGGGTGAAGAATTGGGGAAGCGATTCCCACTTCGGCACAGCTAGAGTTGGAAGCGGCTTTAGGAAATTATAACTTCAGGGGGATGACTGAAATCTAATTTGGTCCGTGGAGGCTTGGTCTTTAATCAGGCTGAGCCTTCGACTCATATTGCTTCAGCTTTCGATACAAGGTTGTCTTGCCGATTCCAAGCAAACGCGCAGCAATTAGTTTGTCTCCTCCCGCTTCTCGCATAGCTCCCAGGATGGCGCGTCGCTCCAATTCTTCCAGCGGTAAGACTTCGTCGTTTTGCGGCAAGCGCTCGCCACTCGAGTGATGCAGGTTGCTCGGAAGGTCGCCGATATGCAAAATCGGGCCTGATCCCAGAGCGATGGCGCGTTCAATAGCGTTTTCCAGCTCTCGCACATTGCCGGGCCAATCCCATGCCATCAAGCGTGACATCGCGTCCTCAGCAATCGTACGCGTTTTTCCATTCGCTTCAGAATACTTTTCAAGGAAGGAATTTGCTAGAATGGGGATATCGCTTTTCCGTTCGCGCAATGGCGGAAGCTTGATCTGAACAACGTTTAGTCGGAAATAGAGGTCCTGGCGAAAGCCACCCTGCCGCACGGCAGCTTCCAGGTCCCGATTTGTGGCCGCAATCATGCGCACCGCAAGTGATACGCGTTCGGTGGATCCCACGGGCCTGATTTCTTTCTCTTGTAACGCGCGCAACAGTTTTGCCTGAAGGTCTACTGGCAGATCTCCAATTTCATCTAAAAACAATGTGCCGTTATCCGCGACTTCCATCAAACCTGGCTTGGTGTGGACAGCCCCGGTAAAGGCGCCTTTCACATAACCGAAAAGCTCCGCTTCAATCAGCGTGGGAACCAATGCAGAGCAATCAACAGGTACAAACGGCCGGGCCTTCCTTAGCCCGGAGAAATGTATCGAACGGGCAACTAGTTCCTTGCCTGTACCGCTTTCTCCGAGAATCAAAACGGGGTAATTGTGCTGGCTCACTTTTTCGATGAGACGGTAAACCCGTTGCATCTTGGGTGAAATGCCGATCAAACCCGCGAAGCCGGGCCGGGAGCGCAGCTGTTCGCGTAATATCCGGTTCTCCTGATTCACTTCGAGAAGTTTCACGACACGGTCGAGCTTGCTTCTCAGTTCAGGAACGTGAAAAGGTTTCGTAACGTAATCGGCCGCACCCATGCGTGTAGCCTCGACGGCACTCTCGATCGTTCCGTATTGTGTAAGTACCATCACGGCTGCCTGGGGATACGATTCCTTGACTCGCTTGAGCAATTCGATCCCGCCGAGTTGAGGAACTTTCAAATCAGTGATGACAATTTCAATGGGCGATTGATCAAGAATATCGAGCGCTTGCTCCGTGGTGGCGGCCAGTTTCGTGTGCAAACCCGATTGAGCCACAACGTCGCGGCAGAGACTTCGTGTGGCGTCCTCATCATCGACGATCAGCACCGTAACCGGTACGGCGCGTTCGCTTGCAAAAGAGGCCTCCGTCCCGCTCGCCATTGTTCAATTCCCCTTTTCGTCTGAAGAAGCCTCGCCTGATAGTGCAACGCGAATACCAAATGAGTACAAATCGAACACTCGAATCAAAGCCTTTATCTGTTGAAGGGAGTGTGGAGCGAGCGGAGTCTAGTATCGATTTGGAATGGTTAACAAGTCGTATTAGTACGGATTGCGATTACAGCTATATTCACTCAGCATTACATCGCTGTGCAAAATCGGGAATACCCGATTTCTGAGGTATGACAAGAGAAGCCGAATCTATTGAGAAACAGGGGCTACTTTTCGACCGTTTTGGGGTCGGTGACCCTGAGTGCCAGAGTTTGGAGCGGGTCCAGAAAATATAGTCCGGCGTCGGTAAACCCGGCGTAGATCGGTCCGTCGTTGGAGCCATTCGCCAGAATGGCTGGCTGAACGAAAAGGCTGGCATCGTCCCCACCCTTCATACGAGACCAACTACCACCCCGATCTAGCGATAGAAATAAGCCTCGACCACGCATCGAGACTAGCCATAGATCTTCACGAATTAGCAAATCTTCGGGACGAGCAGAGGGCAAACCATTCTGAAGTCTTTGCCAGCTCGCACCATTGTCGCGAGAAATGTAAAGTCCATTTCTAGCGGCTACGAGCAGCGTGGCGTCATCTGCAGATTCGAGGCGTAGTGCGCCCCCTGAATCGAGCGGGAGATCTTTCCAGGTCCAGCTTTTGCCGGCATCGTCCGAGAAAACCATGGCATTGGAGGAAACGAGTCTTATTTTTTGAGAATCGCCTAATAATCGAACTGAATCGACAGCTAGATTACCGGTAGTGAATGGTATCGCTCTCCACGTGATTCCGTCGTCGTGGGTAACGAATAAGCCGTCAGAGCTTGCAGCCAACCACCCTGTTGTATTGAAAGCGATGTCATTGACGAAGAAATGCGCGGACTCCTTATTTCCTAACGGCAACCACTTTCGCTCGGCGGAATCAAAACGTGCAAGACCACCAGAGCCCATTGCGGCAAGCCAGCCAACCGGCGAAGAAAATATTTTCTTTATGATTTCTCCATTTAAGCCTGCGTCGATAACAAACCAATTCTGCCCGCCATCATCACTCTGGACAATCTGCTCCGGCGAGTTAGCGAGGACGGCGGCAACCGTCGTAGCTTTCTCACTATCCACGGCAAGTGAAATGACTTGCCGATGATGAAATCCCGTGTTGAATGCCTGGAAATGAGCGCCGCCGTCATCACTTCCCAACACTCCGCGGTCTTCAGTTCCAATTAGCAGTCGGGCAGGCGCGACGAGAAATTCAGCGCCATCGTGTGCGGACGAACTACGAGCGGCGGGTACGATCAAAAGTGCGTCGACAACCAAATCTTTTGCAGACATGCGTTGCCATCGGGCTCCGCCGTCGGTGGTTTTCCACAGCCCTTCAGTTGTTCCGGCGAACAAAGTCGCTGGATTCGTAGGATCCTGACGAATGGTGAGAGTCCTGCGCGCGGAATACGGAAGCCCTTCGATCTTGTTCCAATTCGCGCCGGCGTCATCGCTTCGATAAATTCCTGAGCAAGCGCCGGCGAAAATTTGTTGCGATTGCGATGGATTTACTTCCAGGTTTAAGACGTCCGAGTCGTCAATCATCCCGGCATGTATCGGGGTCCAGTGTTTTCCACCGTCTATTGTTTTCCAGGGCAGATGAAATGTTCCGGCGTAGATAATTCCTGGGTCCTGCGGGTCAATTGCCAGCGAATCAACGTTGTGGAGTTCCGAATCACCCAACGGAGTAATCCGTTCCCAAGTCTTCCCAAAATCATTCGAGCGAAAAACACCGTCGAGCGCGCCGGCAATCAGGATATTTTTGTCCGATGGCGCTTCCACTAGCGCGCGAACGGCGTGGCCTGAGAGCCCCGAGACTCGCCAAGTTCTCCCACCGTCGCGGCTCAGAAAAACACCTCCACCCTCTCCATGAACTTCCGCAGTCCAGACCGCCGCGAATAAGGCTCCGGAACGATCTGAAGTCGGAACAATAATTGTAATTACGCCGTTCGCCACACGGCCACGTGGTTCCCAATGCTCGCCCGCGTCTTGCGAGCACAGCACATAGCCGTCTGCGGTTCCGACGTAGAGCACGTTGGGCCGGACTGGGTCAGAAACCAACGCGCGGACATTGCCACCAAGCGGACCCACGGCTGTCCAAGTCTGTGCGTTGGCAGTGTTGTAGAAGACACCAAAAGTGAATGTAACTGCCAGAGCTAGCCGCGCTGCGCAAAAAAGAAAACGCATATCGTTTAGATGCCAGGGCTTGCGTGCGGGGAACAGACCACTGGGACCTCCCGGTATCCTGGAGCAATTCAAGGTCCAGGAAGACACCGAGTCCCCTGTTACTTCTGACGTTAAAGCTATCGCGGGCGGTCTTCAAGCGCCCGGCATCAGGCACTTTACAATTTCAGAATGTCCCGCCTTCCGGGACCAGAATAATTTCCACGCTCCGGCCTTCTTTCCCAGCACTGGTATCGGTACGGGCATCCACGCGCGAGGCATCAACGGTCTTTTTCTCGGTCAAATATTTCTTCGCACTGTCGGCACGCTGAGCCGCTAATTTCTGCCTCCCCCGCTCTTTGGCATCCGCATATCCCACGAACACGATCTTCGCTTTCGGATCATTCTGTAAGCGCACGGCGACATCGTCCAAAACTCGCTTGCAGACGTTATCCGCGCGAGCACTATTTAGAGCGAAAGAGCATTCGCTGATTTTGCTGGCCGCTGGTGCAGGAGGGGGCGCCTGTACCGTAACAGTCGTAGAACAATCGCACGCGCTATGGTCACCATTCTCTGCGCGTCCAGTCACCGTGTACGTTCCGGGAGCGAGGCCCGAAGTGTCGAATTGAACGCTCGCGCCGTTCCCAATGATCTGGCCGGCATTCGCTTGCCAGGCATAGGTAATAGGAGTGCCCGATGCGTCGTTTACAACCGCCGTGATCGTAGGACGCTCACCAGCGTTCACTGTGGAAGAATTCGCAGCGCACGACATGGTCGGCGCGACTGGCGCTGGCTTCGGACGAACAGCAATGGAAGTTGAGCAGCTAGCGGTATTGCCGGCGCCGTTGTCCACTCGCGCGGTGAGACTATAGTTTCCTGCGCCCAATCCGGTCGAGTCCCACCGCACATACGGGCCGGTGCCAAAAATGTTTCCACCAGAGGCACTCCAAGTGTAATTCAGCGGGCGGCCATTCGCGTCAGTTGCTGTCGCAGTCGCCGCCACACTCTCGTTCGAGCCTTCCATTACGGAAGATTTCTCCGCGGAACATGAGGCCGTGACGTTGTCAGGCGGTAGCGGCTTTTCCGGCCACCGTGCGAACGCTACTTTCACCACGAAACCATTGCGGTCTTCATGGTTCGTCAAATTAAGGTTGTAGCGGTAGGCAACGTCGAGCGCTAGATTCTTGAGCGCGTATAAGCGGAAGCCCATCACGCTATCGACTGGGTCGCGCGCGCCGAAGGTCGTATTCTGAATTGGCTTTCCAATGTAAATCAGCCCGTCGTATTCCGTAATGATCTGGAAACGTTTCTCCGGAAAGATCTGCAAGCCCGCTCCGATGGGCATCTGATCCGCAAGTTTCAAAACCGAAGGCGTAGGTGTGCCGTTAAAGACGACTGTGTAATCCGACGCGCGCGTAAAGCGATAGGCCCAATTTATTGTTGCCAGGATGCTGTGGTGGAAGAAGTTCTTACTGGCTTCCAGCCCGATTCCGTAGTTGAACATCCCAGACTGAACTTGATTCGATAGCAAAGTGGAATATCCAGTTTGCGTTGGGATGTAGAAATCGTTGCGAATGGAGAGGCTGAAGGGTTTGCCGCGCCTCTCGGAGAGCAATCCAATCTTAAATCCCAAATCTATTTCGCCGAGCCCGCCGCCATTGTGCGAAGCGAACGGATAATCTTCCACGTAAGCCGGGGCGCAACCTGTACAGGGGAGAAACGAGTTATAAATGGTATTCCGGTATTGCAGGCCGTTTGTGGAATTGAGACTCAGCAAACTTGGCTGGTCCACGTGAATGTGCTCATCGGCATCGATCGAAAGAAATACCGTGAACCAATTCGTAAGTCCCACGCCGAAGGATGGGATGACTTGCAGGACAGTGATATCTCCGGGCATTCGGGAAATTTTATTCACGCCGGCGACGATGTCGAATCCGCCTTTGGGAAGCGTATCGCCAGTACCGAGGGTAAAAAGTCCTGGGGTGCCATCCAAAGCCGGCATCGGGACCCACTTGTGTGGCTGATCTTCTGGGGGCACGCTGCTGGAAGCGGCGCTTGGTGCTAACGGCTGTGCAGCAGGGCTACCGGCGTCAGAAGGAGTACTAGCATTCGGAGTGTCAGCCGATGTCTTCGCGTTCGGGTCATTTGCTGAAGCTGAAGAGGTGGCGGCGTCTTTATCCTTCTTCGGTTTGTTGTCGTCAGCTAAAGTCCGGTTCGAAATAAGGAAAAGAGCTGATAAAAATAGAATTGTTGCACGGGCTCTGAATCTCATTACCCCTCCTTACTTCAGATGCATCGGACTTCCTCAACCTGGCGCGAAAGCTGCAATCCAAGACGGCGGCATATTTAGGGAAGTTACATGCACCCGCGGATTTTGACGCCGGGACCCGACAAGTTGGCAGCGACCCGCCAGGAGCAGATCACCAAAGCGGGACGAGTATAATTCACGGCTACCGCTTCCAAAACTATTTTTTGCAACTTCTTCGTGCCAGACGGGTTTAGTTCCCGGTGATCTCTGTATGTTGCCAGGCTACTCCGCTAGCAGCAAAGCCATCTGATATAAACGGGTTATTTCTTCAAGCCGAAGAGTGAGATTAAATTGGAGGTGTTCATGTCACGCAGAATGCAAATTCTGGCCGTGCTAATTCTTTTGAGCTCGCTTGGTTTATCCGTACAAGCTCAAGCGCAAGATTCCGGTTCGCAAAACCCGAACGTCGCGCCATATGAAGTTCACGCCGGAACGCGTTTTTTGGTGACACTTCACGATAAGCTAAGCACAAAAGACGACAAGCGCGGGAAGCAGTTTACCGCTCGAACCCTGGAGGAAATTGTTTCGGCAGACGGAACGACTCTGCCGGCTGGAGCCGAAGTTCGCGGCCACATCGACAAAGTTGTTTCCGCCGGAAAGACCGGACGCGCCAAGTTGTGGCTTGCGTTCGACGAAATACACACGCAGAACGGGTGGGTTCCGCTTATAGCCGAGTTAATCGGGACTCCCGGCATTCATTCCATTCGCGTGTTGTACGAACATGAAGGCGAGATCGAGGCAACTTCAAGCAATCATCAGACCGAGGCTGAAGCTGCCGCCGCAGGCGCACTCGCGGGCGCGACAGTTGGGATGGCAGCGCACGACAATAAGGATGCGGCGATTGGAGCGGCCGTGGGCGCCGCCGCCGCGTTTATGGTCAGTTCCGGGATCGGCCAGGAATTGACGCTGGATCAGAATACGAAGCTTGAGTTGGTACTCGAACGGGCACTTCGGCTGAAACGAGCCTAAATCTCCATTTCTGCCCGGCTAACACGGGTAACAGCGGCGGAGATTAGGCCTGTGCTTCTTGGATTTACGCCGGACTGCTGGTAGATTCAGTTCTAGATGCCACCCGAGAAGCCATCCCTTCCACGCATACTGATTGTTGAAGACGAGGACAACGCCCGCAAAGGGTACGAGGCCCTCCTCCGCAGATGGAATTTCGAGGTTTTGGGCGTGGCCAGCGGCGAAGAGGCGCTCGCCAAGTTTCAAGATTTCCAGCCTAGCGTGATTTTACTGGACGTCGAGCTTCCGGGCATGAACGGCCTGGATTTATTGACTCACCTGGGCGAAGAAATCCAGAGAGTTCCCGTGATCATTATCACTGGGCGCGGCAGCGATGAGCGCGTGGTGCAGGCGATTGAAGCGGGCGCTTACTGGTACATTGAAAAACCTCTGAAGCCGCCGGTTTTGCGAGCGTTGCTGGACCGCGCTTTCGGCAAGGTGCGAGACCAGCAAGCGGTGGCAGCGTTGACGCGCGATCTGCGAAGCGCGGGGAAGCTCGGCGTGCTGGTAGGCACTTCGCCGGCGATGCAGGACGTGATGCGGCAAGTCGAAATGGCCGCGCCTTCCACGGCTTCGGTGCTTATTACCGGTGAGACGGGCTCAGGCAAAGAGATGGTTGCACGCTCGATACACATGCTTTCACCTCGCGCGGAGCGCCCCTTTGTGGCCATCAACTGCTCGGCAATTCCTGAATCGCTGATGGAAAGCGAAATCTTCGGCCATGAAAAGGGAGCATTCACGGGCGCTGCCGAGCGCCGCATCGGATGCTTCGAACTCGCGGATGGCGGCACGTTGTTGCTTGACGAAATTGGCGAAATGCCAGCGCAGACCCAGGCGAAGCTGCTGCGCGTTCTTGAAGACCGCAAGGTTCGGCGGCTCGGAAGTAAGGTGGAAACGCCGGTGGACGTGCGCGTTCTCGCCGCCACGAATAAGAATCCCGAAGAAGCGGTTGCCGATGGCCATTTGCGCCAGGATCTGTACTTCCGCTTGAATGTTTTTCACATTCATCTGCCGCCGATGAGGGAACACAAAGAAGATCTGCCTCAGCTCGTCGACCATTTATTGGCCGATATTTCTGCGAAGCATCATAAAAAAGTTACCGGCGTGGGAAGCGACGTGATGGACCTCTTCAAATCCTATCCATGGCCTGGAAATGTCCGCGAATTGCGCAATGTGTTGGAGCGTGCCGCGATCGCCTCGGATCGCGGGACCGTATCGCGTCAACATCTTGCTTCTGATTTCGGGCGCACACCGGCGACCACGAATTCAGGTTTAGGCGCGCTGCGTTTTCCTGTTGGAACAACCGTGGATGCCGCCGAGCGCGAGCTTATCCTGCAGACGCTCAATGCTACGAATCAAAACAAAACCCGCGCGGCTGAATTGCTGGGGATTAGTCTCAAGACGCTTCATAACAAATTGAAAGAATACGAGGCGGGGCGGGTCAATGCGTCTCAGCCTGAAAACTAAGTTCACGCTGGCGATCTCGCTTTTGGTACTGGCGGTCGTCACCGCCGTTTCCGGCCTGTATATCGCGAGGCTCACGCGGCAAACACTGCGCCAGGCTGACGATCGAGCGCGCTTCATCGCACAACAAGTATTTCTGGCGTGCCAGAATGCTTTGGCGGATGCGTCGGAGCGCGGCGATTCTCCTGCATCGTTGCGTCCTGATGACTTGCGGGAATACGCACGCAGAACATTCGACAACAGCAGCTCGCTGAATTCGGTGATCGAATCCGCGGTGGGATACTCGCCGACGATTTACGAAATTACAATCAGCGACCGCAACGGCATCGTCCTGGTTTCCAGTGATGCGGCACTCCGCGGAGAAAAAGTTCCAGCCAGGCCGCCCGTTGCTACGCTAGTTCGCGGCGGATTTTTCCAGCAGCTTCGCACACTGTACGGGCCGCCTCAGGTCTTCGAAGATTCTCTCCCTTTTAATCTGGGCCCCGGACCGTTTGGCGACATTCGTATCGGTCTCTCTTCCACATTGATTCGCAACGAAATTACATCGTTACTCGAATCCGCCGGATGGTACGCCTTGGCCTCGGTTTTGCTGTCCACCATGCTCGCCTTCGTGGTTAGCCGCGTCTCCCTCGCGCCGATTGATCGCATTTCGGCTCAATTGGACCGCATATCAGCCGGCGAATTTGACCTCGAGCCCGTCGAGCGCGGCGACGAACTCGGCGCGGTAAGTACGAAAATCGTGGGGATTGGAAAACAACTTCGTGATGTGCGCGAGATTTTCAGCACCTTACGCGAAAATCTAGACCAGGTTATGAGCGGGCTGGAAGATGGATTGTTACTTTTTAACGCTAGTGGCCGCGCCGTATTAGTGAGCCCGTCGGTCGAGAATTTCCTCAACAGACGACCTGAAGATCTTCGAGGCTGTCGCGTCAGCGAGATTTTTCCGCCAGGAAATCCGATTCGTCACGCGCTGGGCGTCGAGGGAGACGAAATCATTCCGGTGGAAAGCGTCGAAGTGACGTTGGAAGCCGCCAATGGAGCGCAGAGAGTGGGACTGAGTGCCCAAGTAATCCGCGAGCACGGAGTTCGCATGGGTACCCTCGTCACGTTGCGCGACGTTGAATCGATCGAGCGGATCGGAAATCAGCTGCATGTTTCTGAACGACTTGCGGCTCTTGGACGTGTCACCGCCGGTGTGGCGCATGAAGTGAAAAATCCTTTGAACTCCATGCGCCTCTGGCTTGAAGTCCTGAAGGGCAATATGCCAGTGGAGCCCGAGGCGCAGCAGGCAGTGAAGATGCTGGACAGCGAAATCGACCGGCTGGATCGCGCCGTGAAAACTTTCCTCAATTTTACCAAGCCGCTGGAATTCAAACTGGAAGAAACGGATCTTCGTCTGTTGCTGGACGACGTGCTGGATGCGGCCCGCCCAGCGATCGCCCAAGCAGGGGTGGAGTTGCGGGTGGATTTGCCGTCAGAATTCCCTCCCACCCTCGTGGATAGCCAACTGATGCATCAAGCCGTGCTAAATCTACTATTGAATGCCTGCGAGTTTACGAGTCCCGGCGGCCGCATTACGCTAAGCCTTCGCCGCAGCGGCGACTCGGCGATTATAGCTGTCGCGGATTCCGGCAAAGGAATTTCGGCGGAGGATCAAAAGAAGATTTTTCAGCTGTTCTTCACCACCAGGCCGGGAGGTACCGGAATAGGACTTGCTAATACGTTTCGATTTGTGCAGTTGCACAATGGTCGGATAGAATTCGATTCGGAGGTCGGGCGCGGAACTACCTTCCGTGTAGAATTGCCGCTGGCTCGGTCCCTGGAAGCCTCGGCGGGAAAGCTCCGCGACTTCAGCCAGCCCTTCGCTGAAGAGAAAAGATAAATGCCCAGCCGCAACAAGAAAGCTACAGGTCTGATTGTGCTCGTGGCCAGCGCATCAGCGCTTGCGATCACAGGATGTGAGCAGAAAACCGTCAAGGCAGCTGCGCCTGTCGCAACAACGCCAATGCCCCAGCCCGCGGATTCCAAGCCGCTGACCAATGTAGCGCCCGATACTACCGCGACACCTCCCGAAGTGGCCGAAGCGCCGCCTCCGGCTCCGCCACCTGAGTCGACTGAGCCTCTAGCCGTGGCTTCGGCGCGCACAAAGCCATCTCCTCCTCCACATAAACAAACCTCCGAACCCCAGACTGCGGACACTCCGGCTGAACAATCGTCGCGCCCGCCGGCACCGTTGATATCACCCCAAATGTCAGCCAACGATCAGGCTACTTACGCCCACAAAACCGATGACGACATCAGCGTCGCGGAAAAAAATCTTCAACAGTCCGCCGATAAGCGGCTAAGCGCCGCGCAACTGGATCTCGTGGAGAAAATAAAAAGCTTTTTGTCGCAGTCTCATGAGGCCAGCAAAGCTGGGGATTGGGCGCGCGCGCAAAATCTCGCTCAAAAAGCCCGTCTCCTTTCCGTCGAATTGGTTGACTCCCTGTAAACTCGTAATCAGAGATCGATTTCTGATCCGATTTTCGGCCGTAACGCCGGCTCGATGAAAATTCCTGCTAATATACGGGCGTGAAAGTTTTTGACGTTGCGATTATCGGCGGCGGAATCATAGGCGGCTCGATCGCATTTGAGCTCGCGGCCGAAAAACTTGATGTAGTTCTTCTCGATCGCGAGGAACCGGGGCGCGGTGCCAGCTGGGCGGCTGCGGGAATGCTCTCCCCGGGTCCTGATTCCGCAGAAGCTCTGCCCCTCGTTCCTCTATCCAGAGAAAGCATGAAGCTATATCCCCAATTCATAGGCGGAATCGAGGAAGCTTCTGAACCTTTCATGCACTTTGCTTCTAACGGAGCGCTTCAAATTTTCTCCGGCGTTCGTGCGGAAATAGACCGCGACAAAATGGCCTCCGATTTTCAAAGATTAGGTCTCGAGATTGAGACCGTCTCACTCGAGACCGCGCGCAAGCTGGAAAGCTCGATCGGCCCTAACGCTCACGCAGCTGCCTGGCTGCCCCGAGAATCAACCGTCGATCCCAGATCGCTGATGGATGCAATTTTGGCCGCGCTGCGGCGTCGGGACGTTGAAATCCGCGCAGGCTGCTCGGTAACCTCGATATCGCATCAGGGGGCAAGCTGCACCGGAGTGACCGCTGGGGGCGAGGATGTTAAGGCGAAATTAGTGATTGTCGCTGCAGGATGCCATTCCGCATCTTTGGCTACCAAAAATGTAGTCGAGAACGATTGGCTTTCGCGATACGCACCTACGCGCCCGGTGCGCGGACAGATGCTCGCAGTTCACTCAAATGAAATCAGTTTACGCCGCGTATTGCGTTCCGATCGAGGCTATCTGGTCCCACGCCACGAGGGACGAATCGTTGCAGGAAGCACTTTGGAAGATGTGGGCTTTGACAAAAGTATCACTGCGGGGGGTATCCGCAAAATTCTCGACGCGGCCATTGAGCTGGCCCCAAAGATTGCTGACGCGCAAATAATAGAGACATGGGCAGGGCTGCGCCCCGGTTCTCCCGATAATCTTCCTATTATTGGTCCGACCGACATTGAGGGTCTGTTCATAGCCACCGGCCACTATCGAAATGGGATCTTATTAGCGCCGGTAACAGCTAAAATAGTGCGCGACTGGGTGCGCAGCGGCAAAATGCCTGCATCCACTGAAATTTTCTCACCACTAAGATTCGCAGGGAAAAATCTTCAGACGAACGCCGCCAAAGGTACTGCGGCAATTCCATAGTTCAATATCTGATTAGAACGGAATGCTTCGCGCAGGCTCGCGGTTTGGGGGACCTGCAAGCGTGGACGCCTGACCAGGACTTGTAAACTGAACTTTATCCGCGTCCAACACAATTGCGCGATCAAGGACGGCTTCCACAGTCGAGCCGCGCGGCAGTTCGGCTTCGGGCCCGCGAGTCAGCAACACGGCCAGCAGGCCGGCCGCGGCTCCGACGCCCGCGCCAATTCCGGCACCTGCGGCTCCTCGTCCAGCGATAGCTCCGATGCCGGCACCTGCGGCCGTGGTTTTCGCGATTGTGCCAACGTCCCCACCCTTATTGGAATCGCCGATGATCTTGCCTTCATTGTCTGTCGTTTCATTTCCGCCAGTTCCGGCATTGCTCGGCACAGCATTCAAGTTGACCATATAAGCATTCGGTAGAATCAGCGTCTTCAATCGGATCATCAATTCGCCGCGCCCTTTTACCCGACCCGGACGCTTTGATTCGCTCACTTCGCCACTGACGTACGAACCAGCCGGGATCACGACGTGTCCATCAATCATGACAGGGAACAGCGTTTCAAAATAGACAGGATCCCCCGGCCGCGCGCTACGAGTTGAGATGGCGTTGTGTAAAACCAGCGGAATGTGCGTTCCCCCGGGCACTTCCACTTTGGCATTGGCTGAAACCGCTGGAGGTGTGGCAGCACTCACTGGTGCGGAGGATGCCGCGGGCGTTTGCGCAGCATCTGACGGCGTAGCAGACTTGGGTGACTCCGGCGGATTCTGCGCTGACGCATTCTGTGCCTGCGCTTGAACCGCAGGTACCGGCGGCAAAGGGCCGTCCTGCTGCTGTTGCGCTAACACATCTCCTGCCAGAGCAAAAAACGACAGAGCAACCGTTCCTGCAAGCCGCAAGACGAGCGAACCATTTGTCATTGTTGTCTCCCGGCGATCTTCCGCAGAAATCCTGACCAAAATGATGCGCCTTCGACCCTCAAGGATGTACGAAGCATATCGCGTGGGCCCCAGGTTTTCCAGCCCTGTGGGAACATGAACTCAACACATGGTTCCGTGTACGACTAGGACACCCTTAGACCTCGCTAATCTCATCGACGGATATACTCGTTTAAAGGCATGGGCACAAAAGGCATCGGAGCAATTTATCTTCCGTCTTCGCTTCGGCAGAAGACCCTGCTAATTATCGTCCTGACGATGTTCGTCGCAGCCGGCAGCTTGTTTTTGCTCTCTCGACTGGTTCTTAAGCACGGGTACGCTCGACTGGAAGAGAGTTTCGCAAGAGACAGCCTCGATCGCGCCGCGAGCGCATTGACCAACGAACTAAATACTTTGGACCGCACTACCAGCGAATACGCTTCCTGGGATCAGACTTATTCATTCGTACATGGAACAAACCCGGACTATGTGAAATCCGAATTCCCGGCCGCGACTTTTCAAGAGCTTAAAGTCAGTTTCGTCGTCATTTTGGACAATTCAGGGCACAAAATTTTTTCCAAAGGATTTGATCTGTCTCATGCCGGAGAAGCATCCATACCCGAAGGTATCGACGAGAATCTCAAAACTGGCTCGTCCATATTGAACCACAAGAGTTTAGAAAGCAGAGTTTCAGGCATTTTGATGCTTCCCGGCGGCCCCGTGCTAGTGGATTCGCGGCCTGTGCTTACCAGTGATTCCCACGGGCCCATTGCCGGAACGTTGATCATGGGGCGAGTGCTTGATGCGGCTGAAGTCCAGCATCTCTCCCAAATGATCCATACACCACTGACGGTAGAACGCTTGGATGGATTAAATCCAAATGCGGACTTCCCGCCAGACCTCTATCGCATCTCCGATCAATCTCGCACCCAAATCCGCGTTCTAGCTCAAGATTCACTCGCCGCATATCAGGAGCTGGATGATATTTACGGTCGCCCTGCGGTAGTTTTGCGCGTCATCCTTCCACGAACAATTTACGCTCAGGGTCAGACCACATTGCTTCAGTTCACGATGTTACTGCTGGCTGCCGCATTGTTGTTTGGCGCCGGTACCCTTTATCTTCTGGAACGCGTAATACTTTCCCGAGTCGCTGACTTAAGCGATGGAATCACGCAAATTGGAGCCAGCGGCAATCTCTCAGCGCGTCTGGAAATCCGCGGCGCGGATGAACTCGCTTATCTGGGAACCGCCATCAACAGCATGTTAGAGGATCTTGAGAAAGCGCAGGTGGAACAGCATCAAGGCCGCACGCGGCTCGGCGTGATGATTGAAAAAATGCCGGCCGTCCTGTGGACCACCGATACAGAATTACGGTTTACTTCGGGAGTGGGTGCTGGGCTCGACCTTCTCGGCCTGCGCACAAATGAACTGACCGGAAAGACATTATTTGAATATTTCCAAACGAAGGATCCTGAATTCTCGCCTATAGCGGCTCACAAAAAAGCTTTAAACGGCGAATCTGTAACATACGAATTGGAATGGCAGCGCCGTGTGTTTGAATCACACGTGCAGCCGTTAAGAGGCAACGAAGGAGAACTGATCGGCGTGATCGGCGTAGCGCTGGACATCACCGATCGCAAGCATCTTGCGGATCAGTTGCGCCAGGCGCAGAAAATGCAAGCGGTTGGTGAACTTGCCGGTGGTGTCGCGCACGATTTCAACAACCTGCTCATGGTTGTGAAAGGGCATGCTGAAATGCTGCTCGATCGGCTGCCAAAATCCTCTCCCCAAAGATCGAATGTGGAGCAAATTCAAACCGCCGCGGAGCGCGCAGCGTCGCTTACCGCGCAGTTGCTTGCATTTAGTCGCAAACAGGTCTTGCAGCCGCGGGTTTTGGATCTCAACGAAGTTGTCGGTGGCATGATCCAAATGGTGTCGCGTGTGATTGGCGAAAATATAGAGTTGGCCTTCATGCCCGGAGCCACGCTTGGCAACGTGAAAGCCGATCCCAGTCAGCTCGAGCAAGTAGTCTTGAACCTGGTGGTCAATGCTCGCGACGCCATGCCACGGGGAGGGCGCTTAACCATCGAAACAGCCAGCGTTGAACTCGACAAGAATTACACGGTGCAACATGCAGTCGTTGAACCAGGACCTTACGTTATGTTGACGGTCACTGACACGGGCTGCGGAATGGACGCGAAAACACAGGCTCGAATTTTCGAGCCGTTCTTTACCACCAAGGAACAAGGTAAAGGCACAGGACTTGGTCTTGCTACGGTATACGGTGTTATCAAACAAAGCGGCGGCTACATCTGGGTTTACAGCGAGATCGGCTGCGGCACCACCTTCAAAATTTACTTGCCAAAGATCACCGCAAAAATTGAAGAGTTGGCCGCCCTGAAACCGATCCCAGCGCCGGCATCCGGCTCTGAAACGATTCTGTTCGTCGAGGATGAGCAGAGCGTTCGCGAACTGGTACGCGAATATTTGTCAGCGCGGGGATACTCCGTGCTGGAAGCCTCCGACGGCATTCAAGCACTCGACATCGCCTCAGCGCATCCAGGCGCCATTCAACTTCTAATTACTGACGTTGTGATGCCTCGCCTTAGTGGCCGCGAACTCGCCAGCCAAGTAGCCACTGCCCGGCGCAATTTAAAAGTGCTCTATATTTCTGGTTATACCGATGACAGCATATTTCGCCATGGTGTTCTGGAGGGAGGCATGGAATTCCTGCAAAAACCATTCAACCTAAGAACCCTAGCTCAAAAGATCCGCGAAATTCTGGATGGCGAAACCGCGACTCCGGCGCTTCGAGGCCATTACAAGAGCGAACGAGATTCTATTTGAGCTTCCGCGCAGAACCTTAACGAATTTGTAGATTGCCGGTGGACTGGATTAAATCAGAAAGACACTTTGGCCGGTGAGCTCGAACCTCTTGCGGCAGCGAACGTTGCGGCAGGCAACCATGTTATCTACGCGAACCATGTAGGAACGAGCTTTCGCAAATTTCGCACGGTCCTCTTCGTTTCCGCCCGGAGGAATTTGCATCTTTTTCGTGCGTACTATATAGCGAACGGGATAAGTGTTTTCCTGGCGACAGTGCGCGCATACGAGCGGAATCTGTTTGGTTTCCTCTTTCTCGTCGTAATACCTTTTCTCATCCATTCTCTTGGCCGCCCGTAAATAGCTGCAATGGACGATATCGCCACACAGCACTCTTCGCAAGCGCTTAATCCCTTTTTTGCGCCGTACGTGAAGCCCGCGACGTTGTCTCTTCGAGACTCATTCCAACCCTCGCGGCCATATCTTCTGTTACGATGCGACTCGGTTGTCGCAATATGGCTTTATTGCCTTCACACTCAAGTCGTTTCCCAACATGGATTCGATGGGGCGCTCTTTGTTGGCTGCTCATCTGGACTCCTGCTTATTGGCATACCTGGGGCGCTGCAAATTTCCTGCACCTTTGTGATGTTGCGGTAGTGCTAACCTGCGTCGGCTTGTGGAGTAACAGTGCGCTTCTGCTCTCCAGCCAAGCTGTCTCTTCCCTGCTAATCGATACGGCATGGGCTGTCGACGCCGCCGCACGATTTCTTAGCGGTCGGCATCTCGTCGGCGGGACTGAATACCTCTTCGACTCAAGCTTTCCGCTGTGGGTGCGCATGCTATCTCTGTTTCACGTGGTCATGCCGTTTCTGCTTGTTTGGGCGCTGAACCGCGTTGGATACGACCGTCGCGGTTGGATCCTGCAATCGACAATAGCCATTCCAGTAGTTGTGCTCTCTCGGTTGGCGGCGACTCCCAAAACGAATATCAATTTCGTTTATACCGATCCCTTTTTCCATCGCGCATGGGGACCCGCGCCTCTGCACATCCTCGCAGTGCTGGTTTTCCTGGCGTTCATCGTGTATCTTCCAACTCACTTACTTCTGTGTCGTTTCCTTCCCTCCCGCGCGAGACCGTGAAACGCTGCCGTAACTTTACTGTGCTTGTATTTACAGGAGCGCTGTAGATACTGTTCCGACGAATCTTTGGGGGATAACCGTATGCGGCGTAAAACGATTCGAATGTTTTGTGCCGGCATTTTCCTGCTGGCCACGATTTCGATATTGTCGAAAGGCCCGAATAAAACAAGCGCTGCGAGCCCAAGTCCGCCGAATCGTGCGGCACAATCTTCCTCAGCCAAATCCATTCGGCATGTCTTGATCGTTAGCATCGATGGAATGAAACCAGAAAGTTACACAGAGCCGGACGCGCACGGCTTGAAAGTTCCCACCCTACGTGAAATGGTTCGCAACGGAGAGTCAAGCGACGGCGTGCAATCTGTGATGCCGACCGTAACCTATCCCTCTCACACTTCGATGGTCACCGGCGCGAATCCGCTGGCGCATGGAATCTTTACTAATCCCGCATGGGACCCGCTGAATCAAAACTATGACGGTTACCGTTGGTATAGCGAAGATATTCGTGTACCCATTTTGTGGCAAGTCGCGCGTCAAGCTGGCCTGCGAACGGCCCTGATCCATTGGCCGGTAACTGTCGGCGCGCAGGCGGATTTCAACATTCCGGAGTATTGGCGGGCTAGTATCCCGGAAGATATGAAACTCCTGCGCGCCCTTTCCACGCCGGGCATCTTCGAAAAAATAGCCGCGCAGTTCCCGACTTTCAAAACAGATGTGCCTCCGCTCGACCTCACCGACGCGGTATGGACTGACGCCGCCTGTTACGCCATTGAAAATGAAAAGCCCAATCTTCTTCTGCTACATCTGGCCATGGTCGATCATTGGGAACACGAGAAAGGCCCGTTCAGTTCCGAGGCGAATGCCGCAACAGAAACGGCGGACGCACAAATCGCGAGGGTGATTTCATCGGCGAAAAAAGCGGGCATCTGGCAGGGCACCGTGCTGGTTGTTCTTTCCGACCACGGCTTTGCGCCCATTTCACAGGAAATGCGGCCGGGAGTTTTGATTCAACAAAAAGGACTAATTACACTCGATCCGACAGGCCGAATCGCCGACTGGAAAGCTACAGAAATAATCGACGGAGGCTCCGCCTATATTTACGTAAAAGATCCAAATGACGATGCAACTCGAACCGCGCTGCACGATATTTTCGATCCGTTGACCGGCGCGGAAGGAAGCGGAATCGGGCGCATAGCTGCCCATGACGAAATCGTTGCGATGGGAGGGGACCCAAACGCATTTCTCGCTCTCGAGGCCGCCGATGGAACTTCCTTCGCTTTCGGCTACACCGGCGACCTGAAAAACCCTTCCCGGGGAGGCGGAGCACATGGATATTTTCCCGATCGTCCGCAAATGCGCGCCTCAATGATTTTTTATGGTCCTGCAATCGGATTCGGAAAAATCGAACACGCTCGATTGATTGATGTTGCACCTACCGTGGCCGCTTGGCTCAAACTTAAGTTCGATAAAACTGACGGCTCACCGCTTTCGATCCCGATAAATACAGCAGTTGAAACGAAATAAATTTCCGTTTGAGAGTTCGCTACGAAGCCTTGGTCCAGAGGGACTGCTTACTGGGTTTCTGAGCGGATAGCGCGAAGGTCAATCCCGAGCTGTTGGCATTTCTTGTAAAGATGGCTGCGTTCCAAGCCGAGCGCTTTGGCCGTGTTGGTCATGTGGTTGTGATTCCGCTTCAGCTCAGCAAGCAGCGTTTCGCGTTCGAAGGATTCCACACGCTGGCCGAGAGCACCGGTCGTGAAAGTCGCCGGCGGGCTGAAGTTTCCTCCAGTTCCCAGTTCGGAATTCGGCAATGCCCGCGTAACAGTAGCCGCTTCGATCACATCTGCCGGGGCCAAAAGCAGCACGCGCTCGATCACGTTACGCAATTCACGCACGTTCCCCGGCCACGTATAACGCTCCAGTTCTGCGACAGCTTCCGGTGAAAGACTTCTTTTCTTCCAGTTGTTCTGCTCGCTTAGCTGGCAAATAAAATGCTCCGCCAACGCGCGAATATCTTCGCGCCTTTCGCGCAACGGCGGCACCACAACCGGAAACACGAACACTCGATGGTACAAATCCTCGCGAAATGTTCCTTGGCGAACGTGCTCTTCCAGGTTTCTATGTGTCGCTACCACGATCCGAACATCCACTGCGAACGGCTTGTCACCGCCGATTCGCTCCATTTCACCTTCTTCTAAAACGCGCAAAAGTTTGGCCTGCATGGTAATGGGCATGTCACCAATCTCGTCGAGAAACAGCGTTCCGCGATGGGCCTGCTCGAATTTTCCAACGTGACGTCCGGCTGCACCGGTGAACGAACCTTTCTCATGCCCAAAAAGCTCCGTTTCCACCAATTCACCGGGAATGGCAGCGCAGTTTAACGACACGAATGGCCCGGCACGTCTCGCACTCTTCTCGTGCAGAGTGCGCGCGATCAACTCCTTTCCCGTCCCGGTTTCCCCGCGGATACACACGCGCGTTTCGCTCGCCGCCACCTGTTCCACTTGCGCTATCACTGCGCGCATCGCGGAGCTAGACCACACAATATGATGGCGTCCCAATCTTTTTTTTAGATCGCGATTCTCTGTTTCCAGCCGCTTGAGCCGCAAAGTATTTTCTACCGTCAACAGAAGCTTGTCGGTTGAGATCGGTTTCTCAAGAAAATCACTCGCGCCAAGGCGCGTGGCTCGTACCGCCATTTCGATCGAGGCTTGTCCCGACATCATCACGAAGGTCGATTCCACTCCGATGTTCTTGAAGTCTTCCAAGAGCGCGATGCCGTCGCGTCCCGGCATCACAACGTCTGAGAGGATTAAATCGAACCGCCCGGCTTTCGCCAGTTCAATCGCGCGGGCAGCGTTGTCGCAAACAGTAGCTTCGTGTCCAGCGAGACGAAACGCGCGCGCGAGCGACGCCAAAGTATTCGCGTCGTCATCTATAATCAGGATGTGAGCTTTCGCAGGCACGGCCTTAGACCTCTACTTTTTCTCACGTACTTCTTCCACCACGACAGGAGTTGCTTGAGGATGCGGCGGCTTAATCGGAAGTTCAACATGGAACGCCGTACCCACACCCATTTCGCTTTCAACCGAAATGCGCCCGCTGTGGTCAGCGACGATGGCTTGCACGATCGCGAGGCCCAGTCCCGTGCCGTGCTGCTTTGTGGTGTAGTACGGCGTAAAAATCCTGTCTGCTTCTTCGCGCGTTAACCCAACACCCGTATCAGAAATTTCAAAATCCACATTGCCGTCGTTCTGAATGGTGCGCATCATCAAGATGCCGCCGGCAGGCATCGCGTCCATTGCGTTCAGAATCAAGTTTTCAATGGCTCGATGCAGTAGGGTCGTGTCCGCTTGGATCGTTGGCAGATTTTCGCCCAAATGGAGTTCCGGCGTAATCGGCGGACGCCCCACCGCGCAAAATTGCGCTTCGAACAATTTCACAACATTGCGAACTACTTCATTTACGTCCACCGGTCCCAGTTCAGGCTGGGGCATTTTTGCAAAGTCGCTGAACCGGCCAACTATTGTTTTTAAATTTTCGATCTCGGCCAGCAGAATCCCGGTGGATTCGCGGAAAACTTCTTCGAACTGATCCGGGTTCTGTGTGCTCGCTCTCTGCAGATTTTCAACAGTGGTCTGCAGTGGAAACAGAGGATTCTTCAGTTCGTGCGCCAAGCGCCGCGCTACTTCACGCCAGGCGGCCACTCGCTCGGCCTGTATCAGCCGCTCGCGCTGATCCACCAGTTCCTGCGTCATTCGGTTAAACGACTGACCAAGCTGGCCGATTTCATCATTGCCTCGCACGGCGACGCGCGTATTCCAATTCCCGTCGGAAACCTCCCGCGCGCCGGCCGCAAGCCTCCGCACCGGAAGCGTCACACGCGCTGCTGCCCACCAGCTCAAAAACAATCCGAAAAGAATGCCGATGGCCGCCACGCCAATCGCCAACCATAAAATGTGACGCTGGAGTGTCACCACGGTTCGCTGTGAATTACCTATCAGCAGCACGGCGAGCAACTCGTTCTGGCGCCCTAGTTTGGGAATCGCATGAAAAATCTCCGCGCTTGCGGCATCGAACGTCCAATTGATTTTCTCGGTCAGCGATCCTGGGTGAGTTCGCTCTCGTTCAATAATGGGCTCGAAACGCTCCGCCTCGACCACCGGGCCGGTGTTGTCGATCAAATTCGCGGGCTGAAATGCGGGGTCAAGATTTAGATAAAGCAAAGCACGCATATTTTCAGGGAGAACCAGCGAAGCCAGAAATTCCTTACCCAAACGTTCGCCGCCCACGACATACAAATCCTTGTCCCCCACGCGAACCGCAGCCACGGCCATCAGCGCAACGGCAGGCCCGTCCTGCGTATCAAGCTTCATCAGGAATGATCCGCGCGTCGCCCAATCTTCTTTCTGCGTCACCCATTCCATTTTGTAACCAAATCGCGCAGACCATTCCGCGGACGAAATGATCGAACCGTCGGTTCCCACAAAATCGAGGAAGTCAAGCTGGTGTGATTGCGCCACGCCGCGCGCATCATTCACATAGACGGAAATATCGGCATTGGGACGGCTCAGGTCTATCGCCATCCGGACGGTAGGTTCGGCTTCCGCAATTCCTTGCACGCGATTTAAAACCTCATGCCCGCGCCTATCGTACTCTCGCTGAAATTGTTCCACCAACGCATCGGTGTGTTGGCGATTGAGCTCGTCGAAAGCGCGCCGCGTTGCTACTGTCACGCCCGCGGTTACCAGACCGACGGACAACAGCAGCGCCAACATGAAATTGACAAAAAGTTTCGAGCGAAACGTCACAGTTCCTCTTCTAAGCGGCCCAATCTAAATCCTATCCACAATTAATGTGACTCAGTCGAATCAAGCCATACATCTGCAAGCGGCCAGCTCTCTCCTGCAGCCGGTTGCTTCCAATTTCGTACACGAGCGCTAAGTCCATATACCTGCGGCATCCAAACTATCGGCACGACGAGACCGCTATTCATGATGCTGCGCTCACAATTGTAAACGTCCTCGGGCAAAGCGCTCCGGGGAACCGGACTCTCAACAATTCCCGCGACCGGCGCCAGCCTATTAATAAAAGCAGTGAGCGCAATGCGCGGAAGCGGCGACGTCATTCGCAAACGAACGAGTCGCGCATCAATATGAGTCACGGCGCGCGTTAAGCCCTCAACCTGCCCTGGCGATGCCTCTCCCGAAGCCGAGATCGCCCGCGACACTAGCGAAATACCCGCCTCTTTTGCATTCACCACTATTCGCTCTGCCACGCTCTGTTCTAAAGTATCAGCCGAATCATATCCCAACACCAACTTCGGTGATGGCGAGATTTGCGACCAGATTTCTTTCGCTGTATGCACATCCGTCTCTGTGGAAAAAAGAAAAGCTGTGCCGCTGGACCACTGAGGCAGCAAACCCCCGGCCGGTTCACCTTCCTTCTGTAAAATAAAATTTACAATTGCCGCGCGATCGATGCATCGCGCAATCGCTTCCCGTATGCGCGTGCTTTCTTTCCCCGAACGGCTAGCGAGAAAAACCAAAGCTAACAATTCATTCGGTTGCGAGGTGCTAATCCGTATACCGCGATCGATCGCTTGGCGCGCCTGCTCCGCGGGAATTTGCGCCAAGTCCGTTTTGTTGAGTTCGAGGTCCACTACGCGATCGTGGGCCGGTCGTCCCATCTGAATTTCGACAAAATCTAAAAATGGCCTGCCCTCGCGATAATCCTGATTGGCCGCAAATGTGGCCCGCTTCCCCACCTCCCAAGACGAAACGCGGAAAGGCCCGCTTCCAGCGGTGCCAACAAATGTTCCGTTTTCGCCGCGCTGATCGTAAAGCAAGGCATCGAGTTCTGCTTTCGCGTCCCCTTCCTCCCGACTCGTAGCTGCCACCGTTGGATCGAGGGACTGCAGAGTCGTTCCGATCTCGATGCGTAACGTGCCACCATAATGTGGCCGCCGCGCTGGCCGCAAGGGCGCAGCGCCCGCCAGCGCCACGCTAATCGTCGCAAGACACAGACACAATCGAAGCTTCATAAACTCCCGTCTTAAGATTTCTTGAAACAATCCGCGCCGATTTGCCGTCGTCGTCCCGGCGCAATTCAAGTACTGGCCCAGGAACCTGAATTTGCTGGCTTGCCGCCGAAAGATTTGTTCCCCGATAAGCCTGAATGAAATCTGGTGCCGTCCAATCCCCCGTTCCACTGGCCAGCGTCAGAGAATCGTGGCCGCAGGTGCCCGCCAAAACGACGTAATCTTCTGCCTGCCGTCCTTGTATTGCGATAGGCTGCATCGGAATTTCAGGATCCGCAATCGCTGGTATGTTTGCGCACGTGACAGTTTCCGGATGCTGGAAATCTCCGGCGCACTCCGCCCCTGGCGATTCCGCTTTACCGGCTTTTAAATCGAGCCACCCGCGAATGTCGCGTTGCGCTGAGCGTCCATGCGGAAGATCAACACTGCGCCCTAATTTCCAGCCCTGGTCTTGAGAACCATAAAAAGAAATCTTGTCGGTATCCATGACGATTAGCATCGAAGGTCCGCCGGCCGTGCCTTCCCCAAGTATTCCAAAATCGAGAATTGTCGTATCCTGTTCCCAGATTAACTTCCGATGCAAAGTTAGAGGAGGTTCTTTCGCGCTCGTTTTCTGATTTGGCGCCGCGACGCTGACCATTACTACGCTGTCTTTGTCCGCGCCAGGGATTTGCGCAATCCATACGTAGCCATCTACCGATTCGGAGAATGTAAGTTGCAGCGCCGCGTCCGCAGACGATTCCGTAACGACTCGTCGATTGCGACGCGAAAGATCCGTTACAAGCAGTTGACGAAGACCGTCAACATCCGCGGCGCTCAGTGACGAAATGTTTTTCGCTTTCAGCGATAGCCCTTCGCCACGCTTCGTAATCGCGGCAATTTTGTCGGCGAGGGAACCCAATGCATTCGTCCAATCAGGCGGGAACTGCGCCGCCGCTTGCCCTTCTGAGGACGCGGCCGCAAAAGCCAGAAGCAACGAAAAAATGAATGCGCGTCGGAGAAAGAGTCGCGGAAGGAGCCGCATCGGCTTGTGCCAATTGCACAAAGCGTTGAATTGTAATCATAGCACACTTCCGAAAAGCGCCCTGCGTTGCAAAGCTTGCAGTTCGAAACTTATCAGCCGTTGCGCCATCAGTATTTAGTCACTTGCCCTTAACCAGCGGGTCAAACGCCGCGGAAGCCGATTTCAGCACGTCATTCGTGAAGAAAAATTTCCCGTCATTCGGCACCATCATGATTTGCACTTTGTCAGAGAGTCGTTGGGCCACGGTGTATTGCACCAGAAGTGGATTTGTCTTCAACGCAGCCGCTTCTAGCTGCAACTCTTCGGCCTCTGCCTGCGCTGTAGCTCGTATATTGTGCGCTTCGGCGTCAGCCATGAGATTGCGCCGTTCGAGTTCGGCTTTACCGTCGATTACTTTCGCTTGTGCGGCGGCTTCGGCATTCTTCACTACCAGGACGTTCTGAGTTTCCGATCGCAGCTTGGCGCTTTCATCGTCGGCCTTGCTATTGATCACTTTTGCTTGCGCTTGAGCCTCCGCGTCTTGAATCGTCGTCTGCTTGCGAGCTTCCGCTTCCAGCCGCGACTGTTCGATCAGCTTTTGTTTCAGCGGCAGCGTGTACTGCATGGAATCCGATTCAGCCTTGGCCATCAGCACGCGTGTTTGCGCGTCCGCTTCGGCATGTTTGATTTGGCGGACCTTTTGCGCCTCAGCCTGTGATTCGGCGATCTTCACTTTCTTCTGCTCGATGCTCTGATCCACTGTCACGCGGTCATCTTCTTGTTCCTTAAGCAGCAGCCCTTGCAGGCCTTGCGCATATTCCTCGGGAAGCTGAACTCTGCGCAGCAGCACTTCTTTCACCACGATCGCGTCGCTGCTGAGCCGAGTTGTAATGATTTCCGTCGCGTGCTGCCGAAATTCTTCGCGCTTGATGGCAAAGATATCGCGGACCACATAATTCGGCGCCACTTCTCGAAATACACTCGTAACTACCGGAGCCACAATCTCCTGATCGATCGGCTGCGGCAGGTTCGCCTGCACGTAATCGAGACGCCGCGGATCGATTCGATACCGCACGATGACCGCCAAACCCACCTCCAGCCCTTCACGCGTCTCCACATTTAGAACTTCCAACTTTTCGCGCGTACCTTCAGCAGCAGATGTGGAGAAAACTTTTTCGCGCACATCGTAAAGTTGCGCACGTTCAATGAGCGGCGTAATCAAATGCGTTCCGGCGTACAACGTTCCAGGCCGTACGCCGGAAATCTGGCTGATGCGGACCGCCGCGTTGCCGTCCGGCACCACTAGAATGCTCGACGCAGCCAACGCGCAGATTGCGGCCGCAATCACAAGTTTGGCAGCCGCCGCCCATCGAATCGCGCGCTTTGACCGCTCAATCCGCAGCTGTGCATTTACTGGCGCGGATGCAGTAACTAACGGTGTCGAAGGTCCCGAAGCCGACGATTCGCCGGTCTGCTCGCCTACGACTTTGTCGTTTGGCGGTTCTTTCGGCTTGAGCCACCGGCCAGCCTGAAAGATAAGGAAAATGTCGTAAGCCACCAACAAAACGGCCGCCACAACAAAAACCGAACCGATCACGAAAAGAGAAAATCTAAGAAACAGCATGGTGCCTCCTTTGTCTCTGGGATTTCCTGCCGTTCAAACCATGATCCCGATTCACTATCGTCCTGCCGACCGCCGATCAGGCTGCGTTCTTGTGCTCCCGGGTAATCAGGGTTAGTTCTGTCGCTTTCCTCCGCGCGTTCGAAGTCTCCAACTCTGCTCGTTGAACGTCAGCCTTCTTCGCCGGCATCAAACGCATTAGGCCAACCAACCCGACCCACTGGAGCGTCAACGCAACCGCAAAAGATATGAAAATTGCTCCTAACACTTCCCCGAGACCGATCATGTTCACCATTGCCGCCTCCTTTAAGGTTGCCGGGCGCAGTGGTAAATGCATGGGGGTAGCCATCTATCGTGCTATTCAAAACAGGGGAATTAAGAGTTACCGAGAGGACTCGATTCGTGGTGTCTGGAACACGCCGTGGAAAACCAAACTCAATGCGCCGGCTGACGCGTCCTCCATAGCTAGGGTCTCTCGGAAGGGACGACGCTGTGGAATCCGTAGGTCTCGTAACGCCAGCTGATTTTTCCCTGGCGCAGGCTCACTACTGTAAATCCTTCCGGGGTGCCCATGCGCGGCCCACGCCACCAATTTCCGCAGACCGCTCCGCTGGTGATGTACTGCGTGTTCTTGTAGTTCACCACTTCGTTTACGTGAGTATGCCCTTGCAGAACCGCTAGAACGTTCGCATTCTCGAAAATTTGCAACACGTCAGGTGCGTTGGCAACCGTCATGGTGTTGTACTTACGATCCGCACCAACAATCTGAGTGTAGGCGTAAGTGGCGAACGCTGTCACCAGCGGACAGTGAACTACCGCGATAACCGGCGCGACATGCGGCAGAGCTTTCAGATCATCGCGGAGCCATCGAAGCTGGTCCTCATCTATGCGAGCTTCCCACAGACGGTCTTCCGTCGGCTGAATCGAGTCCAACACCACGAAGTGATAGCCCTTGTAATCAAATGAGTAGTAGGTTCGACCCATGCGGTCTTGATACATCTTCTTTCCGTATGCGGGATCGGTAGGTGCCACGCCGCTCTTCGCAAGAACGCCGAAAACGTCGTGATTTCCGATCGCGTGGTGCAGCGGCATTCCGAGTAATTGTTCGGTACGCTCGTAGAGGTCGTACACCATGCCCGCGCGCGCATTATTTACACCGAAGGCATCGAATACGTGATCTCCGCCCATCATGGCGAATTCCGGCTTCAACCCTGCAATTTTCTTGAAGCACATGTCACAGCCGTGCGCCGCGTCGAGTTCCGGCTGAATATGCGTGTCGGTGAAAAAAACGAAATCGAACGAGCCCGGTGCAGGTAGAGGAGCAGCAAAAGAGGGCAGCGCCGCGATGGCGCCCGCCGTGGCCATCGTCTTGAGGAAATTTCTGCGATCGATGATCATTCTTATTTTGTCGTTTGAAAACGCACTTCCGCCCTGATGTTAGCACAGCCGGAGTACGACCCTCTGAGTCAGGCCGAGCGCCAGAGCGCTGTAAAAGTGCAATGCACGCGTAGGCCTGCTAAAATCGCGTGATGGAACACTCGCACGAACCCGCCTCCACTTCTGGCTCCCACCTCGGGTCGGCGTCCGGCCCACCTCCGGTTACGGCTCAAGATTCGGCGCCTCCCACCGGATTCCGCCTGGGAAGCGTTTTCGGCATTCCCATCTATCTGCACGCAAGTTGGTTCATCATTTTCTTCCTGATTACGCTTTCTCTCCGCACTCAATTCACGTCGCAGCACACCGATTGGTCTCCCGCTCAACACTGGGCGCTTGGCATCATCACCAGCATCTTTTTTTTCGCTTCCGTAATCTTTCACGAGCTAAGCCATAGCGCGGTAGCGAAGCATTACCGTATTCCGGTCGCTTCCATCACGCTTTTTGTTTTCGGCGGCCTGGCGAGAATCTCTCGTGAGCCCGACAACGCCAAGCAGGAATTCAACATCGCCATCGCCGGTCCGCTTTCTAGCGTGTTTCTCGCGGGCTGCTTCTGGCTGGTCGCGCGCTATTTTCACGGGAACGACATGGTTCATGCCGCGGCCGTCTGGTTGTGGGAAATCAATCTCGTTCTGGCCGTCTTCAATCTTGTTCCGGGGTTTCCGCTCGACGGTGGCCGCATCCTTCGCGGCATTGCCTGGGGAATAACGGGTAGTTTCACGCGCGCCACGAAAATCGCATCCACCGCCGGAAAGATTTTCGCCTACATGATGATCATTTTCGGTGTGTGGCAAGCGCTGAATGGAAACTGGGTCGGGGGCCTGTGGACCGCATTTATCGGATGGTTCCTGCTGAGCGCGGCGCAGGAAAGTTTCATGCAGGTGGCCATGCGCAACACGCTCACGGACGTTCGCGCGGCGGACCTGATGACGCACGACATTCCCACCGTTACGCGCGACATGTCCATCGAAGAATATGTGCACGAAGTGCTCCGCACCGGACGCCGCGTTCACATCGTGTCCGGTCCAGTCCGCCCCGTTGGACTGATCACGTTACACGCGGCACGCATGGTTCCTCGCGAGGAGTGGACCAATACCTCAATCCAAGCCGTAATGTTGCCGCTCGACCGCATCCATTCTGCTTCCCCGACTGAACCCGCTCTCGGCGTATTGCAGCGCATGCAAAGCCAGGACATCAATCAGATGCCCGTAATCTCTGAAGGTAATATCGTCGGCATGATCGCTCGTGACACGATTCTGCACATGCTGCAAACGCGCTTGCAACTCGGCCATCTCGCCCAGCAATAGAACGACGCTTCATAACGAACCTTCCCGCAAGCAAAAAACTGTTAATAAGGCCCAGAGTTTCGTAATCTAGCGGTCTCTCGTAGTGAATCTCGACCCAGTTGAGGCGCCATGGGTTCGCGAAACAGCTCAACGGAAAAAGATCGGTCGGCTCGATTCAGCGTAGGCCCGGTGTTTCTAATCCTGCTGACGGTCTGGGCGCTTGCGATGATCGCTCCCGGCCTGCAGCGCGTGATCGATTCGCTCGGGTCATTTGGCCTCTCCGTAGCCAATGACGGAAACATCACCGACGCCGTTGCGCCATTTCCATCACCCGCAGAATCGCCGGCATCAATTGCCGATATCGTTCCGCGTGACCGCATAGACCTAAAGGCTATGCGCTGTATTCCCATCAATCTCAAAGCTGAGATCAGCGCCCTGCGAAACAGTGTTAAAACGGAAATCGCAAAAAAATAAACAGGACTAGTCGCACTTGAATTCCAGGAGAAATTTCAATCTCAAATCCAGACAATCATCAAATTCCGCGCCGCCAGTTCGCGAAATATTTGACTGTCGCCGGCATCGCCGTCGCTTTCGGTGGGCTGATCATTTTTATCGGCGCTCGAAAGAATTCCTACCCGGTCAAAGTGGTGGCCCATGTGGGAGACATTCCCGTTGGCGGTGTGAAGATCATCTCCTACCCCAATGACGAGCATCCATGCTTCCTGTTACATCCCTCGGAAGCAACATTTCTCGCGTTCAGCCGTCTTTGCACGCATGCCGCGTGTCCAACATTTTATCGGCCAGAAGAACATGTATTCGCGTGCCCGTGCCATGGCGGAGTTTTCTCAGCCCTCGATGGTTCAGTACTCGATGGCCCGCCACCGAAACGATTGCCACGAGTTCGCCTGGAATTACGAGGCCAAGACTTGGTGGCTACCGGAATGTTTTAGAGGTACGGGTAGATCAATTGACGTTCCAAACCATTGGGGATCTGCGAGGCTCGTGTGCGACTCCACAGGTGCCCTACGCGAACATCAATGAAGTCACTTGTGGTGTTGCTTGAATCGTATCGCTCTTGCCTCGCGATTTCCTTCTTCCACAATCACGAAATCATCTACCGGCAAGTTCTGAAAACGGTCTACAATGCCGCTCGGCCATCGGATTTCCAGCAAGTCGACTTTATCGTGCTTACCCAGTCCAAAAAATATCCGGGGATCTTGCGCGGAGCAGTAACTCATCCCGCCTTTCGCTTGATCGTAGCTCGTCAAATCTCCCGCGATCACTTTGAGCGCCGCCCCGTTCCCATCGCGATTGCTTTTCGTCCCGATTAGCCGCACAGCGATCCAATGATTTCCGGCCGCGCTCGGCTCGTCCGCGCCATTGTTGCGAAATAGCTGCGCGTCTTCTCCGTTATTGCTGACTAGAAAGTCCTGCCAACCATCATTGTTGTAGTCACCGACGGCGAGCCCACGACCTACTCGGGGTGCGCGAAACCCTGCACTCTGTGTCCGGGTCGCATCCATGAACACCCCGTTGCCCATATTGCGATAAAGTTTCTTTTCTTCTTCGTAGGTTACTTCAGGGTGATAGAGCGCAATGTTATCCAGGATGTGCCCGTTCACCACCAGCAAATCGCGCCAGCCATCATTATCAAAATCAAACATGCGCGCGCCGAAGGCGCTATTCAGAATATTGCTTTGCCCCAACGCTGAGGCAATGGTGTAGTCAGTGAAAGTGCCGTCGCCATTGTTGCGATATAGCCTGTTCAGTTCAAAATCCAAATGGCTGACGAAAAGGTACAGCAAACCGTTGTTCACCACATCCGCGGCGTCCGCGCTCATCCCCGCTTCCGGCCGCCCATCTTCGCTGAATCCCGCGCCGGATTTATAGGACGCATCGCGAAATGTGCCGTCACCATTGTTCAAATACAAAAAATTCCGCTCCGTATCGTTCGCAATAAAAATATCGGGCCAGCCATCCCCGTTTAGATCCGCTAGGACAACGCCCAGGCTTTTTCCATCCGTGTTCACCAGCCCTGCCTTTGCCGTCATATCCGTGAACGTGCCATCTCCGTTATTGTGATACAGCCGCATCGACGTCCCGTGAAAACTGTCAGGGTGACAATAGGCGCGATAGCCGGGCTTGTTTTCTCCGCAGGCAACCGGATGATCTTCGTCATATTGAACGTAATTCGTCACTAGCAGGTCCAGCTTGCCATCGTGATCGTAATCAAACCAGCCCGCCGCGGTTCCCCAATTTCCATCGTCGCCAACGCCGGCTTTGGCAGTCACGTCCGTAAAAGTGCCGTCGCCATTGTTGTGCAGCAGCACGGAATGTCGGTAGCCGGTCATGTAGATGTCCGGATAGCCGTCGTTATCGTAGTCGCCCACCGCCGCACCGAAGAAGAACGTTCCGTCTGTATGAATTTTGCTCGCAGCAGTCACGTCCGTGAACGTGCCGTCGTGATTATTGCGATATAGCGCCGGTTGCGGCGGATCCTTAGGGTGGAAAAAAGGTGTGTATCCGCTGTTTACGAAAAATGCGTCCAAATAGCCGTCTTGCTTGTAATCGATCCACGCGACACCCGCTCCCATCGTCTCTAAATACAGTTTTTCAGGCGACGCTGCGCGCTCGTGATGAAAATGAATCCCCGCTTCGCGAGTAACGTCCTCGAATTGCACGTGAAAGGGATTAGCCACTTCCGAACGCCGGCGAAGTATTTCCGTTTGCGTCTGTTGCGCAATTGGCTGCGCCACTAAATCCCAAGTCACTAACAGAAGAACGCCTGCACCGAGGAGAGCCAAACGTCCGCCGTAGTGCTTTCGGTTCATCTCGCCACAGATTCTAACAAATGCTCCTCACCGGCACACGTCCGCCCCAGCAATTTCGTTAAACGCTAATTTTGCGCACGCGACTGTGGAAAATTTCGCACGCTATCCCAGTTTCCTGTGTTGAACCTCTTTGATAATGTGCCCTTCTTCCCTCGTTAGAAATGTCCCCTAAACTGCGGCCCGGAGGGGCGGCAGTGAAGAGGACAGCGATGAGCTTAATGGAACTGCAACGGGTAGAA
>Ga0182015_10000161_pt1 | contig 95271 bp, 65 predicted proteins | sample 712P3MmetaG_FD_120478 | JGI IMG/M metagenome (GOLD analysis project Ga0182015, IMG submission 120478) | Permafrost microbial communities from Stordalen Mire, Sweden - 712P3M metaG | ecosystem: Environmental > Terrestrial > Soil > Wetlands > Permafrost | place: Sweden: Stordalen | collected...
GAAGAAATTCAAGAAGCGGCAATCAAAATCGGCGTCGACGCCGGTCATGTTGTCCGTGTTCGATTCGCAGATGCCGTCGAACATCGTCGGTGGAACTTCCGTCGCGGTGACATTTAAGCTGAATGACGTATTGACGGCCTGAGCGGTCAGGTCCACCGAACTCGCATTTGGCCCTTCCCCGGCAGTGCAAGGATTCGCCGGAGACGGGTTCGGGTTGCCGGGGCAATTATAGGTTGCTGTCTCCTTTACTGGAACCGTGCTGACGGGGAAGGTCACCATGATCGTCGTTGGCGGCGGGGTGAAATTTGCCGTCGCGATCATGTTGCTGTTCATCGTGAGTTGACACGTCGTCGCGGTATTGTAATTGGCGCACGCGCCGGACCATCCTACAAACGTGGAGCCTGATTGCGGATTGGCCGTGAGGGTGACCGCCGTCCCGGACACATAGCTTGCAGAGCACGGTCCCGCGGTGTTGGTGCCGCTCGCTTCGCTGCACGTAATAGAATTAACCATGCTCATGACAGTACCGGTGACAGTACCGGTGCCGGTGCCCAGCTCGTTTACTTGAAGTACGTAGCTTGGGGGGGCGGCGAATGTCGCCGTCACTGATTGATCGGCGTTGGTGAGATCGATTACGCACGTTCCCGTTCCCGAGCAAGGTACACCCCAACCGGTGAAGCTTGAACCAGAACTCCCAGTCGCTGTTAGTGTGACCATACCGGGAGAAAAACTCGATGAGCAAGTGCCGGTTTGCTGGGGATTGCTGCTCGCGTTCCACTGACAATTAATCCCGGTAGGACTGCTGGACACTGTGCCTGAACCCGTGCCGGTTGGCGTTACCGTCACGGTGTAGGCGATACCCGTGCCGGTGAGAATGACGCTCTGCGTCATGGAAGGGGCGGTGTTGAGCGCATTGTCGGTGAAGACGGCTGAGCTCGAGATGGGGCCGGTCGAACTCGGAACGAAGTCGATGCTCAAGTTGCAGCTCGCGCCGGGTATCAACGAGAAGCCCGTCGTGCAATCAGGAGGGGTGCCAGAACCTAGCACCTGCGTGAAATTCGTGCCAACGGAAAGGCCGGGCGCGACCGCATTCAACGATTGGTTGCCGATGTTTTGCGCGGTAACTGACTGCGGGCTGTCCGTGCTCGTGTTGCCCTCGGCCGTCGGTGCAAAACTCAACGTCGGCGGCTGCGAGCGGTTTACCTCCACCACCGCGTTGCCATACGTGTCCGCGATGAAGACGTCGCCGGCTCCATCCACCGCCAAGCCCTCCGGCACATCTCCGCTGCCCACCGTGGTCTGGGGGCCGCCACCGGCCGGAACCTCCACTACGCGGCTGTTGGGGATGGAATCCGCGATGAAGACATCGCCTGCTCCATCCACTGCCACTCCCTCTGGAGCCATCACCCCCGTAGACGGCACCGTAGTCTGAACGCCACCCGGCGTGACCTCCACAACATCGTTGCCATACGTGTCCGCGATGAAGACATCGCCCGCGGCATCCACGGCCACTCCAAACGGTCCGCTCAGCCCGCTGGCTGGCACTACAGTCTGAACACCGCTGGGCGTGATCTCCACCACTCGGGCATTACCAGTATCCGCGATGAAGAGATCGCCCGCTCCGTCCACTGCCACCCCTCCATTCATGTTATTCAGTCCGCTGGTCAGAACCGTGACCTGGCAAGAGGCGATCGTGCAGCCGGCCGGGATCTCCACTGCCCGGTTATTGCCGGAATCCGCGATGAAGAGATCGCCTGCTCCATCCACTGCCACACCGCGGGGATTACTGAGCCCGCTGGTCGACACCGTAGTCTGAACACCACCGGGCGTGACCTTCACCACACGGTTGTTTCCGGAATCCGCGATGAAAACATCGGCCGCTCCATCCAGCGCCACTCCGGCCGGGGAGCTCAGTCCGCTTGCTTGCAACGTGGTCTGGATGCCCGGCCCAAACGCAATCGCCGGTCCTTGGCCGACACCTTGAACGGGCGCGGTCACCAGCACGTTGTTGGAGTTGTCCAAGAGCTGGACCGCACCCATACGCAATCCCGGCGCGAGTGGGGCAAATTGAACATTCACGTTGCAGGTGGTCAATCCAGACACGGTGCCGGTACAGGTGCTGCCGCTGGCGAGCGTGAAGTCGAGATTGGGTGCACCTTGCGTGACCACTTGGATCGCGCCAATCGTCGTTGTCGAAGCGAGGTAGTAGTTCAGCGTGATTGTGCGGTTGCAGGGCGCAGGAGTGGCCTGCCCTGCAGGACAAACGTTGACGTTGCCGAAGCTTTTGTACTGCAGCACCCGATTGACGGTTTTGTCGGCCACATAGAGATTGCCGCTGCTGTCCAGGGCCATTGCCGCGGGATTAGACAAGCCGTTGGCGTTTGAGTGCGCATTGTTACTGGTGAAGCTGCCGCCCTGCCCGTACGCGTGCGTGGCGGTGGTGCTGCCTTGGGGATAGAAAAGCACCCGATTGTTATTGTAGTCGGCCACGTAGAGATTGCCGCTGCTGTCCACAGCGACTCCAAAAGGACCGTCTAAGCTGTTGGCGCTGACTCCACCGTTGTTCGGGCTGTTGGTAGAAAAGCTTCCCCCCTGTCCGTACACTTGTGTGGCAGTAGTGCTGCCTGAGGGATAGAAAAGCACCCGATTGTTATTGTAATCGGCCACATAGAGATCGCCATTGCTGTCCAGAGCGACTCCATCAGGATTGTTTAAGCCGGTGGTGCCGGTCCCGCCATTGGACCCGCTAAAGCTACCTCCCTGTCCGTACACTTGTGTGGCGGTAATGCTGCCTGAGGGATAGAAAAGCACCCGATTGTTATAAGTGTCGGCCACATAGAGATTGCCGCTGCTGTCCAGCGCGACTGACTGCGGGCCATTTAAGCTGGTGGCACTGACCCCGTTGTTGTTCGCGGTGTTGGTATTGAAGCTGCCTTGACCATAGACTCGCGTGGCGGTGGTGCTGCCAGCGGGATAGAACAGCACCCGATTGTTATTCCAGTCGGCGACATAAAGATTGCCGCTGCTGTCCAAGGCGAGACCAACCGGATTATTTAAGCTGTCGGCACTGACCCCGCCTGTGTTCGCGGTGCCGGTGCTGAAGCTGCCGCCTTGGCCATAGACTCGCGTCGCGGTGGTGCTGCCGGCGGGATAAAACAGCACCCGGCTGTTCTGTAAGTCGGCCACGTAGACATTGCCGCCTCTGTCCACAGCGACACCATCCGGTTGATATAAGCTGGTGGCGCTGAGTCCCCCGTTGTTGCTCGAAGAGCTGGTAAAGCTTCCTAACTGCCCGTAGACGGCGTCCGCAGTAATAGACTTAACCAACGTTACGGCTGGTGCCGGGCCGGAAGCAGTGAAAGTGGCGGTCGCCGATTGGTAGGAATCGGCGGTGTCCAGATTGCATGTTGTTGCATTCGAGATGCAGTAGTTGTTGGGGTCGTTGGTTACGTTGGACCAGCCTGCAAAAGTCGAGCCCGGGACTGCAGTTGCCATCAGCGTGACCGTGACGCCATCGAACTGCACCGTACAACTGCTCGTGCACGAAAGGCCCGTGGGATTCGTCGAGACGACCTTGCCGCTGCCGGTGCCGGCTACGGTCAATATTACTTCCGACGGGATAATTTCCCATGTGGTCGTCGCGGGCAGGCTGGCCTGATTGCTGCTGTTTAACGCCTCCACACTGAATGTGTGGTTAGTGTTCTCGGCGAGATTCGAGTAACTGTAGGGCGACATACAAGAGCTGTAGGACGAATTGTCCAGCGAGCACTGGAAGGTTACGCTTGAATCGGTGTCCTGGAAGGCGATGATATTGGACTGGTAGTAGCTTGGATTGCTGGGCCCCTCGACAAATGTTGGCGGAGTGGTAGGAGCGATGCCGGTGCCATAGAAATTAGTTTGCTGCGTTGCCATAGGGCTCGAAATTCCCAAGGAATTGTCGGTGAAGGTAACATAGGCGGATTCAGAGCCGCTCGTGGATGGGGTGAAGCTAATCCCGACCGAACAACTCGAATTTGCCGGCAGACTTCCATTCGTCATCGAGCAAGCTGTGCCGTACTGGGGGGGTCCTGCAGCGAAGTCGGAACCTTGTGGTCCACTGATCGCAAACGAATAGGACATCGCCGCCCCGCCATTGTTTACAAAAATGACGTTTGAAGGTGAGCTAGTTGAGCCTTGGGGTTCATTTTCGAAATAGATTGTCGACGAAATGTCAGCAATGGGCGGGGCGACCAGAAAACCGTACGACGTAACCGCGCCCACCAGCGGGCTGGCCGTCTCACCCGCCAACGCACCCGCGCTCGAATCGTCTCCGTCTGTCGCGTAGGCGTAGAGGATATGGAAACCCGGCGTGAGAGGAGCAGTAGAGGGGATTGTGCCACCCCAGTTGTTGCCGCTCGTAGGAGTCGCGGGAATCCAGGCTCCCATTTTCGTGTCGACCTGAAAATACAGAGCCGTTGGGCCTATAAGGCTGTTAGAAACAAGGCCATCCGTAGCCGTGAAAGTGAACGTGGGCAGCGATGTGTAGGTTGTGTTTCCGGAATTGTTTGCATTGCTGGGGTCAAGGCTGGCGGTTGTGGTAATGGGGTCGGTGACCAGCGGATTTTCCGTGACCGCCCAGACATAGCCCGAACTTTTTGTGAGAGAGTAGATGTTGCCGGTGACCGGATTGGCCGCAATCTCATCGTTGGTGCTACCCACCTGGCCCGAGGAGCCAACAGGGATGGTTGCCAGAGGAGTAAGTGTCGCGCCGTCAAACACGGTGACAGCCGGGGTGCCTCCGGACGAAAGAACATAGATCTTATTCGTTGCAATGTTCAAGGCAATGGAGGCCGGTGTCGCGCCAACGGTAAGTGTATTCGTGATCGTATTGGTCGCCCCATTGATCACGTAAACGTACGAACCTCCTTGATCCGCAACGTAAGCCATATTCGTTACCGGGTTGACAGCCACAGCGGAGTAAGGGGCCACATAAGGGGCGGCGGAATTACTTGGGGGCGGAGGGATCACCACTGTGCTTCCAAAAGAGAAGCCGCTTTCGCCCTGAACAACGTCGATATTGCCATCGCTGCAAGCAACGAATACTGAATTTGTTGCCGGGTTCACGTCCATCGCCAGTGGGGTGGAGAGCGAACTTTGACCGATCTGATTGAGATAGCAAACGTCCCCATAGGTGCCGTAGCCTGCGCCACTTTCTTCGACCGCCAAAATAGGGCCACCGGTTTGCGAGGGATTATACGTAGCTAAAAGCGTATACGACACGCCATTGGCCGGGTTTGTCGCAACCGCGATAGGCTTACCCGCGCCAAAGGCGTACCCGTAGGCGTTGAGAGATTGACTATTGAAACTCGACGAGAATTGGAAGCTCAGGTTGGTACCGCTGCTTGCGCCGTAAACTGTGTTTACTACGGGGTTAATCGCCAGTGAATCGGGCGTTATCGTTGTGTTGAAGGTGATGGGCTGGGTGTATATGTTGCTCCCGCCGTCGATGGCAGTCAGAGAACTGCTGCCGTAATTCGCAGCATAGATCACATTCTTCACAGGATCGACCAAGATGGCATCAGGGTTCGTGCCCACTGGCACCGGACCAGTGCCTATGAGTGTGTTTGTCGAGCCATCAATTATGGAGACGGTGTTGGCGTTGTAATTCGCCACATAAATTGCGTTGGTTACCGGGTTGACCGCAACGGCCCACGGTTGACTGCTGCTACCCACCGAAACTGTCGAGTTTGCATTGTTCGCTTCGTCAACGACTGCCATTGCCGGTATATCGCCGCCATTATTAATAGCCACATACGCTTTGTGGGTGACAGGGTTGACGGCTGGTACCTCAAGACCCACACCCGTTTGCAAAGTCGTAGCCTGATAACCGTCTGACGCCCCTACAAGCACCGAAATGTCACCTTCATCTCCGGCAGCGATGGCTGTATCGGAGACAGTGTCCACGGCGACGCCGGCCGCGCCGCTGTTCGTGCGCTGGGTAGTAAACAAGCCCGCATTCTGAAAAACAGTGACTGCACCATATCCGCTGCCGGTGCCAAGCTCTGAGACGTAGACGCGCTTGGTGAGAGGGTTCACAGCAATTGAGGTGGGATTCGCCTGAACGTTCCCGTCGGAACTCGGATCGTACATCGTTGTTGAATAGCTAGAGCCGTTGACGACAGTTACGCTGATGGTCTCACCGGCCGTGCTCGTGGTTTTGTTCACGACATTGGCATTGTTGCTGGAGGGATCCACCGCGACGGCTACGGGATGAGAGCTGGTCGTATCGTTCACCATCCCAACGACATTGGAGGTGTTGACGTTAATGACAGTCACATTGTTGGTGCCGGTGGCTCCGGAGTTCGCCACGTAGAGCAGGCCGGTCTCAGGATTAAAGGCCAACGATATGGGAGCAGCGCCAACCGTGATTGCACCACCGCCGCTACCGAGGTTGATTCCACCACCAGCGTTACGAACCGCGCCGGGATAGCCCGTCACAGTATTACCGGCGGTGTTAGCAATCCAAACTTTGTTGTCGGAAAAGAGCGAGTCCACCACGATTGCTTTTGGACCGTTCGGGCTCCCGGCCGTATAAGTTCCGGCGTACATGTCCGTGGCGCCGTCGATTACCGTCACGCTGCCGCCTGAGCCGCCATTCGCGTTGGCCACGTAAATGATGTTTGTCACGGGATTGACGGCAACCGCGTAGGGCTGACCCGCCCCATCGCTGGTGTCAGTGATATTGGCGAGAACTTTGTTGTTCGCGCCATTCAGCACGACAATGATTCCTGAACTGCTGGGGCTCGCAATACTTTGACAAGCGATGTAGATCTTGTTCGTCACCGCGTTTACGGCGACGCCGTTGATTTCATATCCCTGCAGAGGAGCGGTGCTGCCCGAAGGATCACTCAGGTTAAAGACCTGCGTGAGCGCTTGCGCGCGCGCGGATTCAGCGAATGAAAATAGCGACGCGAGGAGGAGCAGATAGAGTCTTGGCGCGGCCCAACGGCTGCACGATTTGCGCGCCATGGGCCGCGCAAATTTTCTGAGTGCGCTCGATGGAATTTCGATTACGGAACTAAACTTGGGGATGAAGTACATGCACCCTCCCGGGGCGGTGCCGTAGATATCACAGTTAGATTGTCTTCTGCGGAGAGGCCCGGTCGTTTTTGGGACTGAACTACTGTAAAGGAAACGAGATAAGAAGCAAGTTAGAATTTAGTGTTACCCGCGTTCTATGAGTACCACAACGAACAACCTAGGCCACGGAAATGCAAAACCCGTCTTATGCATCGAGAATTTTTTGTGGCGGTTGACCTTTACTGGTGTAGCCTGCTGCCCGACCGTTAGCGGCCAAAACAGCGATCCAGTTGAAAATCTTCATTCCTGTAAGGAGGCCTACCCATGAGAGATCTTCAGGGAAGTCGTCGCTTGAAATTTTCTGCGACACTTCTCGTCGCTTCGTGCCTTGCTGTTTCAACCTTCGGCCAGGGAAACAGTCCCTCTTCGGAACCTGTGATCGGTTCTCAAAACACCGCTACGGCGGATCCAGCTATCCCGCGCCCGCACACGAAGCCCTGTGTCGTCCAACTCTTCGATAATCTCGCGTTCGCCGATTTCAACATCAAAACGTTTCAATACACGCCGCCAGCCGACTGCCCAGGCCCCTGGGCCAAGGTCGTCTTTGTGGGTGATTTCAACGTGACGGCGGGAGTTCAATATGACCGCACGGCACAGATTTCGGTTGGGTACGTAAATGTATTTTACGGCACGACACCGGAACCGTCGGCAACCTTCGGACCGTCGTGGCATGTAGAACGCGATCTGACGGACTACAGTGCCCTCTTCAAGTCCGAGGAGTCTGGCGAAGCGAATATCGGCAATCTCGTTAATTCCACCTACACCGGCATTATTTATGGCACCGCCAAGATTGAATTTTATCCCCCCGATTTCTTTGGTCCCGCGCCAAAGACGGCGGATCAGGTTCTACCGTTGCCAGACGCGTCGGGTGGCGCTGCCCTTCTCGCGTCGGCGACCAGCCAACTTTCGCAGTCATTTACGTTGCCGAAGAATATTGAACGCGCTTATCTGGACGTGTTTGCCCAAGGCCAGAACACCGATGAATTCTGGTACACCAATGCGCCAAACGATGTCGCGAATGAACTTGAGGAGTATGGCGGCTCCGGTTTCCGCGAAACGGAAATTTCAATCGACGGAAAACCGGCGGGCGTAGCTCCCGTCTACCCTTGGATTTTTACAGGAGGCATCGATCCGTTTCTCTGGGTGCCGATTCCGGGTGTGCAAACATTGAATTTTGTCCCCTACCGCGTGGATCTGACGCCATTCGCCGCCTTGCTGAGTAACGGCGAACCGCATACGGTGGCGTTGAGTGTTTACAACGACGACTATTATTTCCTGGCGACTTCGACTTTGCTGCTGTATCTCGATCACGGCTCGGAACAAGTGACCGGAGAGCTGACTCAGAATACCGTCGGCGCGCCAAATCCTTCGGTGGTAGAAAACCTCACTACCGGGACCGGTGGATCGATCACCGGCACCGTCACCGTGGGTTCCAATCGCCAGTTCGAAGTGGCGGGATATGTGAACACGTCTCACGGACGCGTCGTCACAACTGTGCAGCAGAGCGTCGATTTCTCCAACATCCAGCAATACGACATCAACGGGCCGCTCTATGTCGAGAACGTGACGCAGGGCACCAAAGTCTCCTCGAAAACAACAACCAGGGACGGATTCGTTGTTTTGGAGACCACCCGGAATTTCTCCTATCCGCTTGTGGTTGATATCACCGAAGCCTTTGCAACTGACGGAGGTCTTTCCATCGCAACCACGATTCAACAAAAGTATGAAACCGACGAAACGCACCGGCTCAACGGTTTCCTAATCTATTGGAGCAAGCTATCGAACGAAGTTTCTCCGGCTGATACGCTTCTCCTGAATTCGTCGTTCGAGATCACGGGCAACGAAGGCCAATCGAGTTCGCAGCACTACTTCTTCGGAAATTCGGTAGGCCAGTGCTACAGCCGCGCTCTGACGGCAGCGAATAATGTGCTCACGGGCGTCAAGAATGGGCAGGGCTGTTTTTGAATTCCACGGCAGTAAGCGAAGCACTTGCGAATTCGCTCATAAGCAGCACATGTCCCACACTGAATAAACATCGTTCAGTGAGCGATTACGCGGCGGCGACTTTGCCTGAAGATGTTTTTTAAAAAGGAAGACCAGCGGGCCGCAGAGTAGCGCCAAGTACCTAAAATCGTCAACATACGCCCACAATTGAGCCTGGTGATTCAGTGCGCGCGTGCAACTTGTGTGCGTTAAATGAAAAGGCCCAATTCAACGAATCATGCGGGGGGGGAAATTGATAATCTCTCCGGCCCTGGTCGTTGACGCATTCCTTGCCGTGCATTTCTGCTGCGCCTTTTTAGGAATTCCTTGTACAAATTGTCTCACTCGATTCTTCGGTCTTCACTTAGTGTTTCGTAAAATTCTCACGGTCGGGACCGATCGACTCAATCCTGGTTTGCATTTTGGACAGCTAGCACGCTCGCAAGCTTCGAGACGCGTATAGTCGAATCCTAAGATGAGATTCAAGTGTTCACTTCGAATGTTGCAGGCTGCGCGCATCGCGTTTATCACAACAGTTTGTTTCGCCTCGTTTGGCCCGGGTGGATCTACAGCTTTTGCGCAAACTGGCCAGAACGCGACGCGTAAAACTACCGCGACTCGCTGGACTCAGTACAAATGCACCGATGGTATTCAATTGCGCATGAGTTCGGCGGACCCCACTCAGGGCAGTCTGGAAATTATTGAGCTCCGAAGTCCACACCAGTTAAACGGCGTCGCAGGAAAATGGGACGGAAAGGACATTCCGTTCTGGCAGGTGCTGAACACAGCGCAGAAAGCTGTCGATGCCAAACGGGCGTTTATCGGCATTGACCTTGAGCATCCAACGGGGCAGTTCGAATTTACTGTTTCGGCCAAGACTTCGGACGGCAACGCGTTCACTTGTCCGGCTAGCCTGACGGTCAAGGCGGGACGCTTTGCGACAGAAAAACTAAATGTCGCTCCCCAATTTGTAGAGCCTGATCCCGAGCAACTCACGCGGGCTAACGAGGAACGCAAGCGCCTACGCGAGATTTTCGCAACGGTAACGCCCGAAAAATTCTGGAGTGGCCCGTTTCGTGTGCCGCTGACTGGAGTCACTACAGGCGGGAATTTCGGTAAACGGAGAATACTGAACGGAGAGCCGTCTTCACCTCATACCGGAATAGATTTTCCGGCGGCAACAGGAACCCCGGTGCACGCGACGCAGCGCGGGCGCGTCGTGCTGGCCGAGCCCCTTTACTTCTCCGGGAACACTGTAATCCTAGATCACGGGCTTGGCGTCTACACTCTCTACGGACATCTTAGTGCGTTTGACGTAAAAACCGGAGAAATGGTCGACGCCGGCGATCTGCTTGGAAAAGTCGGCGCCACTGGCCGCGTTACTGGGCCGCACCTGCACTGGGGATTAACGGTGAATACAGCGCGCGTAAATTCACTCGATATTGTGAAATTGCCTTGATTCTTTTTCAGCACCCCCAGAAGCTCTTAGCAGCCAATATTTGAAGTTATCTTCCATCACCGGATCGAACAGCTGCCGGTTGTGATGCGCTCGCGCTAGGACAACCGGATCCTTTGGAAGCCCACTCTTTCACTTTTGCCAAAAATTCGGCTTGCGGCACGCCAATCGGCGTGCGGCCTTCCCCTGGATTCCAACCCCAAAGCACCAGAGGCGTAGTCATGTGTTCTACGATTTCATCCACCGCACGGCCTCCATTTTGCTTAGGATCCTTGAACAGTTCGCATAATTGACGGTCCGAAAGTCCTTCCCAAATCATTGGCATTGCGGGAGGCGGCAAGTGCCACGCCGGCGCTCCTGGAGGCATGTGCTCTCCTTCAAGATTATGGTTCTGATGACAAGAGCTGCATTTCACGGCGGCGACGCCGTCTCCATCGACACCACGCCGCACATCCATGGTGTGCCGGTGGCTGTCGTCTCCCTGCCGCGGGAAATTTCCGGTTGAGTGGCAATTCATGCAACGAGGATCATGCAACACCGTAACCATGGATTCGAACGCCGCAGCCGCCGCGGCATCATCCCGCGGCGCACTGGCGTAGAGGCGTTTTCTCTCGGCGGATTTATTTCCCGCAGAGACACCTCGAATCACGAAACACAATGCCAGGCTCGACGTCACTACAGCGGCTGTGGCAATCCCAGATAGTTTTCGTAGGTCCATCGCCTCGTCCTTTACTTATCGTGATCCCCACGGGCGGTACTCCGGGGTTCATTGACTGCCACATTTAGCGCATCCCTGACGCGATCGGGAGTAAATGGCGCCTGACGCAACCTTGCACCAGTCGCATCAAAAACTGCGTTGTCAATTGCCGCGGCGACGAGCGTTATTGCGGTTTCGCCTGCCCCAGTCGCCGGCACATCAGGACGATTTATGAGCTTAACCTCGATCTTCGGTATCTCAAATCCGAGATAGAAACTCTTGTAGGTCTCCCAATCCGTCGAAGTAACTCGCTTATCGTCCCATGAGACTTCCTCGAAGAGCGCCCGGCTCATTCCCTGCAGAATGCCGCCTTCACTCTGGTTTCGCAGACCATCCGGATTTGAGATCGGCCCGCAATCGAGCGCCACTGTAAACTTGGTAGGATGGATTTGTCCGGTATCCAAGTCAACATCGACCTCGGCAATTAGAGCAGCGTAGCCATTGTTTCCCTCATACGCCACGCACGCAATTCCGCGTCCGTTCACAGTTCCCTTTCGCGACACGTCTGCAGGCGCTCGCGGTGAGGGCCGCGTTTCCCAATTGGCAGCTTCTGCTGCCGCTTTTAATACGTCTATGACCCGTGTATCGCGGAGATGTCGTAGCCTGAACGCCACTGGGTCTGCCTTAACGTGCGAGCTGATCTCGTCCATAAAACACTCATGAGCGAAAGTATTTTGCAAACGCTCCGGAGAACGCAACGGACCGGTGAAAAATGGCGACACCACCGTATAAGACATAACGCGCTCGCTGCGAACGTTCCCTGCCCCGCGACAGTTACCGTTCACGCATCCCGCAATGTAAGATGGCGCGGCGTTGCCGCGATTGCGCAATTCTTCTTTGGGTTCCGCAGCCGCACGCGGCGTCACCTGCTCAGGCTCGAACCCAGCTAAAAATCCGGTGATCACATTGCCCGGACGGTCGTAGCCGGGTCTGCTGCCTCGTGAAGCTACCCAGTTTTCGCAATCCCAGGCAACGATAAAACCTTTCTCATCGACTCCAACGCGCTGGTCCACAACGACCCCGCAACCAAAGTTTTCCCACGCCATTTCATCTTGACGCGAAAGTTGCACGCGAACCGGCCTGCCAACGGCGCCCGACAATATCGCGGCATCAAACGAAACAGCATCAGCGCCGTTGAGTCCGTAACATCCAGATCCCCTCACGTAGATAACGCGCACACTGTCGGCCGGCAATCCAAGCAGCTTAGCCACAATGTCGCGCGTAGGGTAAGCCGACTGCGTTGCGGACCATACCGTGGCTTGCTTCGCTTTTACGTCAGCCACAGAGCACGATGCGCCGATCGATCCGTGCATTTGATACGGGTAGACGTACGTCGCGCGAAACACGGCAGACGCCCCTGCGAACTGCTTTTCCACTTCGTTTGAGTCAATGATCAACGTATCGCGGGACGGCTGTTTTCGTAAGCTCTCATAATAGGTCGCTTGCGCCGGCAATCCCGCGCCCGGATTCCACCGCACCTTAAGCTGACGCGCAGCTTGAACAGCCTGCGATTGTTTCTCCGCAACCACGCCAACGAAGTTATTACGCACCACCACTTTGATAACCCCAGGAATGTGTTTGACCGAATTCTCGTCCACGCTAGCCAATGTCGCACCCACTTCCGGCGGCCGAACCACACGGCCGTGTAACATTCCCGGCACGCGCACGTTGTGCATAAACTCGAATTGCCCAGTCATGAGCGCGGTTCTGTCGAGCGACGGAACTGCCTTGCCGAGAACGGCCCACTGCGCAGGTTGTCGTCGCTTTGCAGTGGCGCTCACAGGAATGTCGAATCGTTTGCTCCCGATGAGTTCCGCATACGTGATGCTGCGTCCGTTTTTTCCGGTGATCACCCCGCCGGAAGGAGTGAGTTGATTGGCTGGCTCTCCTAATCGTTTCACCGCCAAAGCTATCAGCGCTTCGCGCGCCGTTGCCGCGGCCTGGGCGAGATTCTCCGAATTGAAATTTGTAGGCGTGGACTGGCTCCCAGAAGTTGTTCCTTGGTCCGGCGCCACCGACGTGTCGCATTGAATCAACTTCACACGCTCAATGGGCACGCATATTTCTTCTGCCACCAGTTGCGTTTGAGCCGTGAACATACCCTGCCCGAGATCGCACTTACCTGTATATGCCGTCACGGTGCCATCGGCTGCGACGGCTATCCATGAATCCAGCTTCGTAGGATCGATGTGTGAGCGGTGCGTATCAAATGGACCTTGCGCAACTGCGGTCTTCCCCGTCAGTCCCGTCGCGCTGAAACTCACAATCAGCACACCGGAATTTTTCAGGAATTCGCGACGCGAAAGGCTCATGCTTTTCTCGTCTCGGCATATTTTCGAATCGCTCGCAGCATGCGAACGTGAGTGAAGCAGCGGCACAAGACGCCTCCAAGCGCTTCTCGCATTTCCTGCTCAGAAGCATTTGGCTTCTCGTCGAGAACGGCCTTGGCCGTCAGGATCACGCCGCTAAGACAAAAGCCGCATTGAGCGGCGCCTTCATCGATGAATGCCTGTTGGATCGGATGAGGCTGTTCCGGCGTTCCCAAACCCTCGAGTGTCGTAACTTCGTCTTGCCCCACCGCGCTCACCGGCATCACACATGAACGCACTACCTTTCCGCGCAGGATAACCGTACAAGCTCCGCATTGGGCCATTCCGCATCCGAATTTTGGCCCACGCAAGCCCAGCTCGTCATTCAGAACGAAAAGAAGAGGAGTGCTTTGGTCCACGTCGACATCGTGCTTAAGTCCATTCACTCTTAGAGGAATCAAACTCATGGCCACCTCGCGCCGCTTATCCATTCCTATATCTTGCATTCACACTATCAGCGCATTCGATGTGGTCCCGGTATTGGCAGTACCTGTTATCTATCTCGCAGCAAACGCTTGCACCTAAGTATCATTGCCACTGTTTCGAAAATTTGTAAATTTCTCGCGGTTCAACCAATCCGTTCTTAAACTTCCTGCGTACTAAACCCGATAAGCGTCGTCCCCCCAGCCCGACCGCCACGATGTTCGACCCAAACGCGTCTCTCGAACAACTGATTGCGAGGCCTAACGGCCATTCCAGTGGAAAAGCACTTTATTCAAAGCAAAGGAGCCTTATTAGCAAACAGCAAGATGGCATCGAGAAGGGTTTCGACCGCCGTTCATTCGTAAAAACAGCGGGACTAGCAACAGCCGCATTTGCTGGAGCAATGGCAGTAGGTGGTAAACTTGGAGTCCTCGATTCGATTCCGGGCATTAATGAGACCAAGCTTATTGAGCAAGCCGTCAAAGCAGGCTCGATTACCGACGCGGACATCCTCAATTTTGCACTCAACCTTGAATATCTCGAAGCCGAGTTCTACACCGTCGTAACCACCGGAAAAACCTTGAAAGAGAGCGGGTTTGCTCTCGACGGCACTGGCAAAGAAGGGCCTACGTATGGCGGGCACAGAGTTAGGCTCGAGGGATTTGAAGGTCAGTGGGAATATTCACGCCATCTCAAAGCGGTGGCCGACGAAATCACCTACGACGAACAGCAGCACGTATTGCTGTTGCGCGCGGCGTTGGGAGCGGATGCCGTAGCAAAACCTACAATTAATCTGGACGCGTTGGGAACCGGGTATCAGGACTTCCGCCAATTCATCGCGCTTGCCCGTGCATTTGAAGACACGGGCGTGTCGGCTTACGGTGGCGCGGCTCCTTTGATCTCACGCAAGGAATATCTTGCGACTGCGGCCCGCATCGCGTTGACCGAAGCCTACCACGCAGGTAATCTCCGTTTGATGGCAGCCGTGGATTGGGCTCCGACTTTCGCGGTGGATTCTCAGGACATTTTGCCGCCGCCGTCCGGTAGGCAATACTTCACAGTAAATAGCCAGGCCCTGGCGATTGTCAGAACGCCTCAGGAAGTCCTCGCTATCGTTTATCACAATGATACCAACGGCGCAGCATCCGGCGGGTTCTTCCCGGATGGCGTGAACGGGGCTATCACAACCGTGTAACCTCACAGTGGCTGTCACTGCACAGTGCATTCGAGTGCGGTTGCTCCACAATTGAAAGCCGGCATGCCGTCTCTGAGACCCAGCGGCGGCACGCCGGCTTTTTTAGTTTCGGGATCTGCATCGCTTTTAGCTAAGTCACGCTTCCAAATCCTTCTCATTGCAAACCTATCGAAGTGTCTGTTGACAACGGAATCCAAATTGTCTAGTCTTCGGATTCGACATGAAGACCTCAGCGAATTTGCGGACGCATCGGCATCATCATCGCAATCACATGCGCCCGTTGAGGTCTGCTTAGCGATTTTCTAAACAAAGCAATCCTCAGCCCGCTGGCGCCACCAAGCCCAGCGGGCTTTTTGTTTTTGCAGACCTTTTTCCGGAGGAGCGGAACGTGGACCTCGCATTTGACAAGGTTGGCGGCCTGGTGCCCGCCATCGTGCAAGACGATCGGAGTGGTGAAGTGCTAATGCTCGGTTTCATGAACGCCGAGGCCCTAGCGGAAACCCAGCGCACGCGCGAAGTAGTCTTCTTCAGCCGCTCTCGAAATAAATTATGGAAGAAGGGCGAAACCAGCAGACACATTCTGAAAGTACGCGAGCTGCGAGTGGACTGCGACGCGGATGCCCTTCTCGTTCGCGTGGAAGCAATTGGTCCGGGTGTTTGTCATGAGGGTTATCGAAGTTGCTTCTTTCGGACCATCGCAGCAGATGGCGCAGCGGCAATTGTCGACGAGCGCACATTTATTCCCGGGCAAGTTTACGCACAGGACAAATCACAGTGAGCCGGCTGAAGCTGGGCATCCCCAAGGGCAGTTTGCAAGACGCGACTCTGGACCTGTTCGCAAAAGCAGGCTGGAAGATCGCCATGAGCTCGCGGAATTACGTGCCGACCATCGATGACGATGAAATTGAGTGTTTGATGGTGCGCGCGCAGGAAATGGCGCGTTATGTGGAAACCGGGGCGCTGGACGCGGGAATTACAGGACATGACTGGGTGGTAGAAACAGGCGCAAATGTCGCCGAGCTTGCGGAACTGGTTTACGCAAAGCGACGACTGGCACGGGTTCGATGGGTTCTTGCGGTCCTCGAAGATTCCGCGATTCGAGAACCCCGGGATTTGGCCGGCAAAGTAATTGCCACGGAAGTAGTACAAATCACAAAGAGCTATCTTGAAAAACACGGAGTCTCCGCTCGTGTGGAATTTTCTTGGGGCGCTACGGAGGTCAAAGTGCCGCAGCTGGCCGATGCCATTGTAGAAGTGACGGAGACTGGGACTTCGCTGCGCGCCAATCGCTTACGAATTATCGACACGGTGCTGGAATCGGCGACGGTATTCATCATGAATCGCGCGGCCTCAGCCGACGCCTGGAAACGCGAGAAAGCAAATAATTTGATTTTGATGCTGCAAGGCGCGATTGACGCAGCAAGCAAAGTGGGCCTGATGCTGAACGTCCGTCGTGGCGATCTTGCGGGCGTCCTTAACGTCTTGCCAGCACTGAAGAATCCCACGATTTCGCCGTTGAGCGATCCGGATTGGGTTGCGGTGAATACGATCGTTGAAGAGGCGGTCGTGCGGCATATTCTGCCGAAGCTTAAATTGGCCAATGCGCAAGGGATCGTCGAGTATCCCTTGAACAAGATCGTGCTGTGATGCGCATACTGAAACTTACACGCGATATTGAGAAACAATTGCTGGCAAGTCGACACTCTCACGACATACAGGCCGGACGTGTCGCGGCACGAATCATTTCCGATGTGCGGCGCCATGGAGACTCGGCGCTCTTTGCCTGGACAAAAAAATTGGATGGCGTTGATCTCCACAGAGACGGCGTGTGGATCGAATCGCGCGCGATTGCCACAACCGCAGCGGAAGCATCTCCCGAATTCATAGCCGCCGCGCGTCACACCGCCAGAAACGTACGCACGGTAGCGGAAAAACAATTGCCACGGCCCTGGACCATGAATGTCGAGCCCGGAGTAAAGATTGGCCAGATGGTGCGCCCCATCGATACGATCGGCTGCTACATTCCAGGCGGCCGTTTCGCCCTTTTCTCTACCTTGGCCATGACGACAGTGCCTGCGAAGGTGGCGGGGGTTAAGAGAATTGTAGTGGTATGTCCAAAACCGAATAAAGAACTGCTCGCCACCGCGAGTGTCTTGGGGATTACAGAAATCGCTCGAATCGGCGGCGCGCAAGCAATTGCCGCTCTTGCTCATGGCACAAAAACCATTCCGCGTGTCGATAAAATATTTGGACCGGGCAATCGGTTTGTGACAGCCGCTAAACAGCTGGTGAGTAACGATTGCGCGATCGACTTGCCCGCAGGGCCAACAGAAGCCATCGTTCTGGCCTCGAGTGGAAACGCGAACTGGTTTGCGGCCGACTTAATTGCTCAGACGGAACATGCTCCAGACGCGCGCAGTTTTCTGGTCACCACATCCACCACCTTCGCGCGACGGATCCAAGACAGCATTGCGCGGCAATTGAAGCAGTTGCCTGCAACGAATTCCGCACACCAATCTTTGAAAACAAATGGGGCGATCCTACTCGCGTCTTCGAGGTCGCAGGCTTGTGATTTCATCAACCGGTTCGCACCCGAGCATCTCAGCCTCCCAGGTAGTCCGTCGGCGCTGCTCGATGAAATTCGCGCTGCCGGTACGATTTTCATCGGGCCGTGGAGCGCGCAGCCTCTCGGCGATTACGCCAGCGGAAGCAACCATGTGTTGCCAACTAGCGGGTGGGCGCGCGTGCGCGGTGGCCTCTCCGCAGCGGACTTCGTGAAATGCATCACCACGCAAACGATCGCCAGAGCCGGTTTTGCGAAGCTGGCGGGCGATGTACAAACACTGGCCCGCGCCGAAGGCTTGCTTGCGCACGCGAATGCTATAGAGGTTCGCAAATGAAGGCCTCATTGCCCGTGCGTCCCGCAATACGACAGCGACAGGCGTACAAGCCGCCTGCCGAAGGCCGCCTGCATAAAACGCGGCTGGACTTCAACGAAAATACCGCGGGGTGCTCGCCCGCAGTGCTGCGCGCGCTCGCAAAATTATCCAGCAAGCAGCTGGCCATGTATCCGGAGTATGGCTCTTCAACGCGAACGCTGGCGCGCCATTTTGGTGTGCGTCCCGCCGAATTGATGATTGCAAACGGTGGGGACGATGCTCTACGCGTGTTCTTCGATGTGTTTGTCGAGCACGGCAGCAGCATTGTCCTGTGCGATCCTACATTCCCCATGTACCGTTTTTTTGCGGAGATTGCCGGAGCAGAAATTCGGGTCTGCCGTTACGACGGCGCAATGAAGTTCCCGTTTGAACAAGTCCTGCGCGCGCTGCGAACCAAACCACGCGCTCTTTTCATTGCCAATCCAAATAATCCGACGGGGACTGTGTTACAGCCGGCCGAAATAGAAGAACTGCTGAAGGCCGCAACGCACACGGCGGTGGTGATCGACGAAGCGTATGGCGAATTTTCAGGCGTAACCGTGACGCAGTTGATTCGCAAGTACCCGCAGCTGTTCGTAGTTCGCACGTTCTCAAAAGCGGCCGGACTCGCAGGTCTACGCCTGGGCATCGTCATGTCTTGCAAAGATTCGTTGGAGAATTTGCGGCGAGCGATGCCGCCTTTCCCGGTAAACGTCGCGGCGCTTGCCGCCGCTTGCGCCGCAATTCGCGATCGTAGCAGCCTGCGGAGCTACGTCGTTGAAGTGAAACGTCTGCGCGCGTGGTTCGACGCACAGTTGAAGCTCTTCGGCGTAACCACCTATCCAAGCGCCGGAAATTTCCTGCTCGCCAATTTCGGCTCGGGTGGGCCGCGATTATTTGCGCGCCTGGAAGCGCAAGGCATTCTATTGCGCGACCGAACCAAGGAAATAGGCCCCGGATTCGTGCGGATCTCAATCGGTACACAGCGGGAGATGGTGCGGCTGAGAAACGCTATCGAGCGATTACGGTGATCCCCTGATGCCTAGAAAAGCGACGATTCATCGAAAGACGAACGAAACGGATATCCGCTTGTCCCTGATTCTCGATGGTCGAGGATTTGCAAAAATCTCCACGGGGATTCGCTTCTTAGACCACATGCTCGAACTCGTGACGCGACACGGTGCCTTTGACCTCGTCATCCAGGCGAAAGGAGATCTCGACGTTGATCAACATCACACCGTGGAAGACATTGGAATCGCGCTGGGAGAGGCATGTCAGAAAGCGCTGGGCAAGAAACGAGGCATCCTGCGCGCAGGCTATTTCATTATGCCCATGGACGAAACGCTGGCCTTCGCCGCGATTGATCTCTCCGGCCGCCCATTTTGCGTAGTGAAGGCCCAGATAAAAGCGCAACGAGTCGGTGATTTCCAAACCGAACTCACCCAGGATTTTTTTGAAGGCTTTGCTCAAGCGGCGCGAGCCAACGTTCACCTGCGAGTGCCGTACGGGCGTTCTTCCCACCATCAAGTAGAAGTGATGTTCAAAGCGTTCGCGCGCGCGCTGCGATTTGCGGTCAGCCGTGATAAACAACTGCGCTCAGTTCTGCCGAGCACCAAGGGACTCCTGTGAAAATATCCTTGATCGATTACGGGACGAACAACGTCGCTTCCGTTGAGCGAGCCTTTTCCCGGCTTGGCGCAGAATGCATTCGCGCCACGGCGGCCGAGCCTTTACTCAATTCCGAAGCAATCGTGCTTCCCGGAGTTGGCCATTTCGCCGCGCTGATCCGCGCTCTCGACAAAGAAAATATGCGAGCTCCACTCCTCACAGCCATCGATCGCGGGGTCCCGTTTCTGGGGATTTGTCTGGGTTTGCAAGCGCTCTGCCGGACGAGCGAGGAAGCACCCGGAATCGCCGGGCTTGGAGTCGTGCCAGGTTCGGTCGTATCGCTGCCAAAGAATGTCAAATTACCGCATATGGGTTGGAACCAGATCGCCGACGCAGGCGAATCCAGACTGCTCCGCGATACCCCGAGCGACTCATACTTCTATTTCGCTCACTCCTTTGCGCTGGGAACGGCGCACAGCGGCACCACCGCATCGTGTACCTATGGCTCGAAATTCACTGCAGTTCTCGAATCCAAGAATATTTTTGCCGTCCAGTTTCATCCGGAAAAAAGCGGCCCGGCTGGCGCACGCGTTCTTGCCAACTTTTTGAGTCTCGCCGCATGAGCCTCGCCCGCCGCATCATTCCCTGCCTCGATACAGAAGGAGGGCGCGTAGTCAAAGGAGTGAACTTTGTCGGCTTGCGCGATGCAGGAGACCCTGTGGCACTCGGCGCACGCTACAACGCCGAAGGCGCGGACGAACTCATCGTTCTTGATATAGGGGCTTCTCGCGACCGTCGGCCCACATTCCTCGAAACAATCCGTCGAGTCGCAGCCGAACTTGCGATCCCGCTTGCCGCCGGCGGAGGCATCCGTTCGCGCGACGACGCCCGCGCCGTCATCCAGGCCGGTGCCGACAAAGTCACGGTAAATACCGCCGCCGTCGATCATCCCAGCCTTATCTCCGAGCTATCGGACGAATTCGGCGCGCAAGCCGTTGTCGTCGCCATAGACGCTGAGCGCGAAAACGATCACTGGAATGTTCGCGTCCGGGGCGGACGCGACTCCGCACACCTCAACGCGCTCGAGTGGGCGCAGCGCGCAGTATCTCTGGGAGCTGGAGAGATCCTGCTCACCTCGGTCGATCGCGACGGAACTGGCTGCGGATTCGATGTCCCGCTGACGCAAACCATCTCAAGAAACGTAGGCGTTCCAGTCATTGCTTCAGGGGGCGCAAGACTACCCGAACACTTTTGCGAAGTCTTTCAGGAAGGCGCTGCCGACGCTGCCCTCGCCGCGTCCATTTTTCACGACAATGTGCGATCCATAGCTTCTCTGAAACACTTCCTGAAAGCTCAGGGAATCGAGGTGCGGATCTAGTGCTAATTCCCTGCATCGATCTACAACGCGGCCGCGCAGTGCAGCTCATTCATGGCAGCAAGCGAGAGCTGGAAGTCGCGGACGTTTTCAGCCTGCTCGAGAAATTCAAAAAATATGAATGGCTGCACATCATCGATCTCGACGCAGCCATGGGCAAGCAGCCAAACAAAGCGCTGGTCCATTCGCTCATCGAACGCGCGCGGAGAAACTACGGATTCAAGGTTCGCGTGGGCGGCGGGATTCGTTCGATGCCCCGCGCGCGCCAACTTGTGCGGCTGGGCACGGATCAAATCATCATAGGGTCAGCCGCACTAAAGGACGGAAAGATCAACGCGCGTTTTCTCAATCGGGTGACTAAGGACGCCGGACGCAAACGAATTGTCATCGCGTTGGATACGGCGCACGGCTCCATCACGATTCACGGCTGGCGCAAACACCTCGCGCTCCGCGCCTCCGAACTCATGCCGCAGTTGGAGAAATACTGCAGCGCGTTCCTCTGCACTGACGTCGACCGCGAAGGCACTATGACCGGCGCCAATCTGTCGTGGTTTCGCGAGCTTCGACGCGCGACTTCTCTTCCGATCATTGCGGCGGGCGGCATCTCAACTCGCCGCGAACTCCGTGCCCTGGAAAATATGGGCATGGATGCCGCGGTCGGTATGGCCGTGTACAAGGATCGCATTTCCTAAGTTTTTACGATTGGTTGCGATCATTTCGGGATTGCGATTTCGCGCCTGTACCTGGATTGCATTTAACAAAGTCAGTGCAAGGGCCGGAATCGTTCGCAAACTCATGGGAGTCTTTCAAAAGCTTGACAACATTCGAGTGTGGTGCGACCCTTGCCGCCGCTGTTGATTAATGAAGGAGTTCACATGGCTGCCAAGAGCAAGTCCAAGTCGCAGAAAAAGAAAAGCTCCAATGTGGAGCGCCTGGAAAGCATCGGCGTTCTAGTTTCCGAGCAATACACAGACGAAGACAAGAAAACGATTGAGAAACTCTCTGCCGCCGAAGTAGACGTCCTGATTAAAATGCGGAAGAAGCGCGGCGCTGCGCCGGAAGGCAAACACCATCTTCGCCCGAACATTTTTGTGTAGTCTTTTTTTCGTTGGCCCGCGAAACGTGCGACTCGGGTGATAACACTCGCCAGACTCGGCCTACGGTCTGGCGCGGCACCGCACACTTTCCTGTCTAGGGCGGGTGCAGCCTTGAAATTGTGAATGCATGACTACTCCTAGCCACAGCCAACAGCTGCGCGTCAAAATCCGGCTGGCAGAACCTCGCATGTTGCAGGTGTCGCATCAATTCTGGACAAATCCTCAACTTGCTCAGATGTTTCCTGAGTTCCTCTTCATGATGCATTCCATTATTCGCAGCAGCGTTTTGTTGATCAATTTGGCTGCGGAATCGGCTCAAAGCCGCGCCGCGTCGGATCCGGTGTCCCGAACCGTTGCCGGTTACTACAAGACGCATGCGCTTGAGGAAATGCATCACGACGATTGGCTGCTGGATGACTTGGTGGCGATTGGCGCGGAGCGTCCGAGGGTATATGACCGGCTGCCATCGCCGGCTGTGGCTTCGCTGGTGGGGGCTCAGTATTATTGGGCTTTGCATTCCCATCCCGTTTCGTTGTTCGGTTATCTGGCGGTGCTGGAGGGTAATCCGCCTTCGATGGAACAGCTGGGCGAAATCTGTGCCAGTCACGGCCTGCCCGCGGAAGGTTTTCGCACCATGATCAAACACGCGAAACTCGATCCGCACCATCGCGACGAGATTTACGCTCAATTGGACCATTTGCCGCTGACCGAGAATCACTCGGAACTGATTGCGCTGAGCGCGTTTCATACTATCGAACACATCAGCCTGGCGCTTGAGGAAATTATGGATGCGCAACGAAGCGGCCGAGCGCTGACGGACACGATGATGCAGGCTGCGCCGCCAGATACTGCCGGAGCGCGCCCGAGCGTGAAGGCGGCGCGGTCGGCGCAATAAGATTTTCTCCGAACGGTCTTGTTAGTGCGATTTTCTGGCGTCCAGCGCTTCCAGCAGGCGATCTCCTAGTGGCGAACCTAGTCCGGTGCAAGCGTTCCAGCCCGGTCCCGCGCGGTACGCGCCGTTTTCTCCATGTGTGATTGGGCGAAAGGCTCCGCTGTCTTTGGAACGAGTTGCCAGTTTATAGAAAAGCGAATTCAGATAGCCTGAATTCGCGCCGAGCGCATGGTTCAGCCTGGCGACGAACGCCGCCCAGAGCGGGGCGGCAGCACTGGTTCCGGACGAGACGGTGTCCACTCCGCCTACCACAATGTGACATCCGGTTTCAGGATCGGCCACAGCGGCGACATCGGGGACGCCGCGGCCTCCGGTCTTCGACGCGCATTGAGGCAATTTGAAATCCTGCTGCCATTGCGGCCGGGCAAATATGCGGCTCACGCCGCCCCCGGATGCGCCGCGCATTCCGTCGAACACGGAGTTCCAGACAACTTCCCCTTCGACCTTGCTTCCCGCAGCCTTCAGCGTTGTTCCGCCGCAGCCCAGTGCGTAGGGGCTGCTCGCGGGAAAATTGACGGAAAGATCGCCGGCTACGCCGTTGTGCGCGCCAAAGTCGCCCGAGGAGACACATACGGTTACACCGACGTTCGCCAGATTCTTCAAAACTCCGTCGATCAGCTCCGCATACTTTGGAGACAAATTCGGCTCGGGCTCGCCCCAGCTTAGCGAGAGAACCGAGGGACGATTGTGCTTATCGGCAAGAGCGGTTGTGAGCGCCGCATAAATGCCTTGCTCGGTGTTGGGAGCGAAATAAACAACGATGTGAGCTTCGGGAGCGAGCGCGGCAACGAGCTCGACGTCCATAGTGGTTTCGGTGGTGGACATCGCCAATTCCGTTGCGTGCCGCGCTGCTGAGTTTGCCGCTTTTTTTGCAATGCTCTTCCCCGAGGTCAATGCAGTCACGAAGCCTGCCAGCCTGGCGTAGTCGGCGGGCGCGTTCTTCGCGCCTTCCACGGAAACGTCCGTAATCTTCGGCATCGGCATTTTCAGCGAAGAGAATAAATTTTCGAGGTCGCTCTTGTAATACCCGCCGCCAAGCTCGATCACTCCTATGCACTGGCCCTTTCCTGTTGCGTGTTTCGGGAAACGATAAAATTCCGCGATGTCATGCGCGGAGAATGCGGTGCGGCGCTGCTTTTTGACGCCGGTGGCGGGCATATGACGGCGGGCGCAAGGGCGGTCGTGCAATCCCAGGACGTTTTCAACGCAGCCGGCGAGTTCCTGCGGGAGGTGGATGGGGCCAGTAATGCCGCGGTGCTGGCCGCGCTCGTGGTGGTAGTCGATCATTTCGACGTGGAACACTTTGCTAAAGTCGCCCGCTCTGCCGTGGAGCACTACGCAATGCCGCGCCGCGGAAGTTTCCAGGATTTTAAATCCGTGCAGCCGGCCGAAGCGTTCCACTTCAGCCAAGGTGTCTGGATGAGCGCCGTGATGAGTTTCGAAGTCTTCCCTGGAAAGGTGGCGGCGGTCGCGGGGGAGGCGGCCGGCGAGGGCTTCGTCGATATGTAGTTCAGAAGCGGGACGGCGAGGTTGAACGACAATTGTGACGTTGATCTCTTTGCTGGGATCGGTGGGACCGATGGCGGAGGCCCCTGGTAAGCCAACGTACTCGCTGCCTTGAATCGGAACGTGAGAACTGTGAGAGGGCATGGGACTCTCTCCTTCTCGCCGGGGGCGGGGCGGGAAGCGATAGTAACATCAGGGGCTCTGTGGCAATAGAGTAAACGCATGGGAGTATCGTCCGGTTAGCTCGCATTCCTTTGAGCCAACTGCCGGGCTTGTCGCGAGCGATCATGCACGTGAAGCGATGCTGTTTGGACCAATTCCGAGCACGAAGTGCGATGCGAATTTGATGCCGCAGGTGCAAGAAAATGTCGATTAGAAATGGGCGCCGTCTTTTGTTTTGAATGAGTTGCGGCGATTTCTAATAGGCCGCAGTGTCGATTAGATTTGCAAATGAGCTGCGACGTTCGGGGGCAAACTTAGTAGGTTGTGTGCGCTGGCGGCATAATCCGGGCTGGAATTTTTCTGCGCAGCGAGGTCGCATTTTTCATCGTGGCGCGAATTAGGAGCTGTTTTCATTTGTCGATTCCCGTTTGACAGTAGCACGCGTGAGATTTGGGCGAAATTGGGCGGAAGGACAGGTGAGGGACAGAACCTGTACGAAATGAAATCCGCGCGTTGCTGCACGGGACTACTCAAGCTTCGTATCGATCCGTAAAGAAAGGGAGCGCCGCAGAGAAAACACATGATTATTTATTTGAACTGGCATTGTTACCATGCCTTAGTGTGTCCTCACCTTTGAAAAGCTAACCAGAGAAACCGCTGCCTAAACGCTAGGAACGATTCCTATTTCTGCTTGAAATTAACTGCGTGAGCCTTACTGCGGAATCCACACTCACGCCACCTGTGATGCGCTGAGAGATCGCCATGACGCGCGGATAGGCTTCGTCGGGCACATGCACTTGCCCATACCGAATCCACAAGCGACGAAGGGCGCGGACTTCAAAAGCGGTAAGAAATCGCCCTGCGTGTGTCGCGCTCGGGTCGCGCGTCACGCGTTTCCAATTGACATGAATCGTTGCGTTCCTTCCCACTCCTTCACATCGTTCGGCCGAAAACTTCGCAGCTGCCACGGCGTACAATGTCTCTTCGAGGGTGCTGTTTCTCGTAGTCCCGTGAAGCAGCAACGTTGCTCGGGCGACTTCGGCACCGGCACCTATAGCCCCAATGCCGGACAACAAGCCTGACCACGGCCCTTCTTGATTCATTCCATAAATCATCAACGATGCTGGGGCGAGACCCCAACCCATACCATCAGTTCCTCGGCAAACTCAGCGGCACGAGTGTTCATCTCTCTTACGAATCGGCCCGCGAGTTCGTCGGTGAAAATCTTGCGGCCTTTTCGTTTGAATTCATCCATATCCATGTCATACGGAGCTAACACGGTGTCGGCAATCCACTCAGAAAAACGCTTTTTGTATGCTCTGCGAACCGTGTTCTGGATATTCTCCCTTCTAAGAGCACGCGTTTGTGTTCGACAGGCTTGTCGAATGTTTTCGAGTATCAGGTCGGCATTGCTAGGTTACCCCGCGTACATGAACTGCCAATCGTCAAACCACGCCATTTTCGTCAAAGCCAAATCAAATGTTTCCCCCGCTTGACTCAAGGCACCATCCGTACAGCTAACGACGTAGCTGCCCCCAGCACACGCCGCTGCGATGCACACAGTCACGCGCTTCCCCTTCGGAGGTCGCGTCTTGTGGGGTAGGCGGCGCGGCTCCGGCGCAATCATGCGCCGTTACCTGCATCAAGTAAATAATCGTGAGAAAACAATGCAAGCTGCGAAGAACCTTAGACTGCGGGAACTGTTTCGGTAGCCGTTCGTTGACTTGCCGTCAGGCGCGCCCTAAGATTCTGGCGGTGTCCGACTCCCATCCCATTTCTGGCGAAACGTTTTCTCACTACCGCGTGCTGGAATTGATCGGCGGCGGCGGGATGGGTGTGGTTTACAAGGCGGAGGATGTGCGGCTTCACCGGCCTGTGGCCTTGAAGTTTCTCCCCGATGATGTGGCGCGCAATCCGGCTACGCTCGACCGGTTCAGGCGCGAGGCGGAAGCTGCATCCGCGCTGAATCACCCCAACATCTGCACGATCTACGATATCGGCGAAGAAAACGGGCGCGCGTTTATCGCCATGGAATTTCTGGAGGGAAAGACCCTGAAGCACGTTATTGAGGGTCGACCGCTGGAACTGGACACGCTGCTGGATTTAGCCACGGAAATTGCCGACGCCCTGGAGGCCGCGCACTCCAAGGGTATCGTCCACCGCGACATCAAGCCTCCGAACATTTTTGTGACTTCTCTGGGGCATGCCAAGCTGCTGGATTTCGGATTAGCGAAGCAGATGTTGCGTCCTGCCGAGTTCGGCAAAACGGCGTCGAAACACGAAGATCCGAATCTCGATGGTTCGCAGGTAACGGAATCGGGCATGACCGTGGGCACGCTGCCTTACATGTCTCCGGAGCAGGCTCTGGGGAAAGAGCTGGACTCGCGAACGGATTTATTTTCCTTTGGGGTCACGCTCTACGAAATGTCGACGGGCAAGCGGCCATTTCACGGGGACACGTCCGCGGCGATGCTGAATTCGATTCTCCATAAGACACCGGTGGAGCCCGTGCGGCTGAATCACGACGTGCCGGCAAAACTTGAAGAAGTGATCAATAAGGCTCTGGAGAAGAACGCGAAATTACGTTACCAGCACGCCGCGGATATGCGTTCGGATCTGCAGCGGCTCAAGCGCGACACCATGGCCATGAGCATATCGGCGGCCAGCAGGGCCGCCGATAATTACGAAATAGAGGGTGCTGCGCGCTTCCCGTGGGCCAAAGTTCGCGGGTGGGTTCTGGTTGCCGCGGCCGTGATCGTTGTTGTGGTGCTGGCGGCCGGCGGCTTCTATTTTTTGTACGGACGCGGCGGCGCGATCGATTCGCTGGCCATTATGCCGTTTGAAAATGTGAGCGATAACAAGGACACCGAATACTTGAGCGATGGCATCACGGAGAGCCTGATTAACAGCGCCTCCGAACTGCCTCACCTGAAAGTCATCGCGCACAGTTCGGTGTTTCGTTATAAGGGCCACCCCATCGATCCGCACGCCATCAGCCGCGAATTATCAGCTCGCGCGATTCTGACCGGCAGCGTGCTGGAACATGGCGACACGCTTTCGATCAGCGCGGAACTGATGGATGCGAAGAACGATCGCCACATCTGGGGTGCTCAGTACAACGAGAAGATGGCCAATCTGCTGGATATTCAGGAAAACATCTCGAACGAAATCATCGCTAACCTGCGCTCGCATTTGGGAAATGAAGAGGAAAAGAAAGTTGCAAAGCGCTACACCGATAACGTCGAAGCTTATCAGCTGTACTTGAAAGGTTTGTACAACACGGAACAATTCACTCAAGAGGGTGTGAACAAGGGCATCGACTATTTTCAGCAAGCGATTGCCCAGGATCCGAAGTACGCACTTGCTTACGCGGGGATCGCCGAAGCCTACTTCGAAGTGTCGAGCCAGTTCGTTTCGCCTCGCGAAGCGATGCCCAAGCTGAAGGCGGCCGCGTCGAAGGCTTTGAGCCTGGACGATTCGCTCGCCGAGGCCCACACATTGATGGGCATAGCCAACGCCGCGTACGACCACGATTATTCCGGCGCCGAATCAGAATTCAAGCGCGGCATTCAGCTGAATCCCGGGGCGCCTTTCGTACACCAGTGGTATGCGTATTATTTGACCGGGATGGGGCGCGAGGAAGAAGCCCTGGCGGAATTAAAGCGCGCGCGGGAGCTGGATCCGCTCTCCGATACCGTGGGCATTATTCTCGGTTTGAATTATGTGTTTTCGGATCAGTTCGATCGGGCGATCGAACAGTCTCGCAAGATGATTGAGGCCGATCCGAATTTTTGGTTTGGGCATTTTTTCCTGGGGTGGGCGCTGGCGCGCACCGGAAAATATGACGAGGCCATTCAATCGCTGAATGAAGCTATCCGCCTTGGCGCCAGCCCTTACGCGCAGGGATATCTGGGGTACGCCTACGCTTTATCGGGGCAAACTGCCAAGGCGGAAGAGGTGGCGAGGCAGATGGAGGAGGCCGCGAAGCAATCGTATGTGCCGGTGTACCAGATCGCGATTGTTTATGTGGGGCTAGGCGATAAAGAAAAAGTTTTGAGGTTGCTGGAGCAGTCATTTGAGGATCGCGAAGAGATCATGACTTTTCTTAAAGTGGATTCCACCTGGGCGAGTTTGCGGCCGGACCCGCGATTTCAGGCGCTTTTGCACCGGGCCGCCTTGCAATAATTTTGTCGCGCGGTGCGGTTTGGATGTCGCTGGACGCGATCTAAACCATCCGTAGGGACGCGGCAAACAGCGTTCCTACGGATTCGAGCCGATCAGTTACTTTCAGGGACGATGTTGGTTGCGGGCCAATGGGATGACAGCGCGTTGACGTTGGGCGTAATCGATACGGACCCGTCGACCGGCTTTACATCCACGTTAAATCCATCCACTTCCACCAGCGCTTGATCCCCTTGCAGGTCCTTCGTTGCCGCTTCGATTGAGACGGTTGAGGATTCGCCGGGAATCAGCGAAATATAGTTATCGGAGTAGAAAACAGGGAGCACGCGGCGGCCGCTTTTCTTCTGGTGAAGCTGCAGGTGGGAGAGGAGGGCGACGTTGGCGGTGTTGTTGTGCAGCGTGACGGTCACGAGCGTATTGTCACCATCGGTGCGGGTGGTGGCATCGGCGTCAAGCGTGACCCGCGGAAGATTCATCAAGCCGCCGAACTGATCCTGAGCGACGTGCTGCCGGTAAAAATTGGTGGAGAGCAGGTTTCCGGTGGCGTCGGTGAGATTGAGTTTCACGAAGTAGAGCGGGGTGATGCGCGCGCTCACCTGAATTTGTGCGGCTTTCACGGTGCTGCTGCCGGGGACCTGCGCGACAGCGTATGTCTTGGTGGCATCGAGCGTGCCATCGAAGCGATAGATTTGGGCTGTCACCGTGAGTGCGGTGAGAGCATCGGGACGATTGTTAACGACCTCGATGCCGCGGTTTTCTTCATTGAGCTGGATGTGTACCGTCTCCGCTGCTTTCTTCACCGCGTACAAGGCCGCATTGGGCTCGAGATCGTAGTGATAGAGCTGCCAAACGAAACTGGGTTGGGCGGGGTGACTCATCCAGGTGATGATCCCGGTCGTGGTTTCGAACATTTTTGAATTTCGGCCTTCGTACATCGCGCGGAAAGCTTCGTAGGTTGCCAGCTGGCCTTTTTGGACGAAGTCGGCGAGATTGCGGATGTGCCCGTAGCGCACGGCGAGCGAGGTTGGGAATTCGTTTCCTCGTTGAGCGCCCGCGGCCATGTCGTGCTGGGCCCAGTCGTCGTCAATAGTTTCCCAATCTTTCTGCGGCATCATGCCCTGGATGGATTCGATGGTGGGGATAGAGACAGAACCGGTTTCGGTTTTAAAGCTTTCGTTGATCACGTAGAAAAAACGGGGCGAGCGCCAGTAGTAAGGCCCGTGCGAGGCAACGCCGCGACCGGCCGAGGAATTCGATTGGTAAAGGCGCGTGGGATCGAGGCGATTCATGAGCGTGTGCAGCGTGTCGTCGAGTTCCTTGGGCGGATAGCCTTCGTTGCGGGCGCACCAGATAGCGATGGATGGGTGATTGCGGTAACGCAGGACTTTATCGGTGACGTTGGCGAGATAGGTGGGAGTGTCGGTGACGTCGGGACCGTCGGCTGGATTGGGTTGGAAGAATTCATCCCATAGCAGGATTCCGTATTTGTCTGCCGCGTCGTAGAAGTCGGGACTGGTGCTCTGCCCCACCCAGTTGCGGATGATGTTGAGGTTGGCGAGCGCGTGCATGTGGAATTGGGCGTCGAGCCTTTCGCGCGGGATGCGCTTCATGCCTTCATCGAGGCCCCAGTTGCCGCCGCGGGCCATGACTCGGACTCCGTTGACGGAGAGCGTGAGATTTTCCGAGCCTGGGACTTCGTATTCGATTTTGCGAATGCCGAACTGCTGGGTGCTGGTGTCGGAAGATTTTTTTCCTGCGTCGAAGCGCAACGTGAGGGTGTAGAGATTCTGCGGACCGTAGCCGTTGGGCCACCAGAGCTTTGGGTCGGAGAGATGAAGTTCTGGCGTTGATCTGCTGTCCAGCGCGATTGTTTGCGTGCCGTTCGCTTCGAAGGTGGCTGATTGGGTGAAGGCGATGTCCGGGGTTTGCGGGGTTTGCGCGTTTTGCAGATGAATGATGCCGGTGAGCGTGCCTGTGACTGGTTTCGCTGAGAGGTTCTGGAGCGTCGTGGAGATGGAAAGGTCCGCGCTTTGGTGCGACGCGGAGAGGTCCGAGGTGATGAAGGGATCTTTTATCAGCACCGGTCCGGTGGCATTGAGTGTGACTGGGAGCCAGATGCCGGTGTCGCGATCGCGTACAGCGGGGAGCCAGTCCCATCCGATGGTGGAGAGGAAAGTGGGGCCATCGATGGCGGTATCGCCGCCATTCTGACCGACGCCGAGAGCGACGGTGTGCTCGTGCGGAACGCCCGGGTGGGGCTGCGGCGACACCAGGACGGCGAGCACGGCGCTGGCGCCGGGCTTCACAAATGCGGAGATGTCGAAGTCGCCGCGGATGAATGCGCCTTTGATGCTTCCGGCGTCGTGGCCGTTCACCCAGATTTGCGCGGAGTAGTTGATGCCGCCGAAGTGAAGCCAAATGTGGCGGCCTTTATCGGCTGCGGGCACGGTGAATGTTGCGCGATACCAGTAATTTGTTTTGTTCAGACTTTCGGGGATGGCGCGCATGTTCTCACCGTACAGCGGCTCGGGGTAAACTTTGTTGCTGACCAGCGTGGTGAGAACAGTTCCCGGCACTGTGGCTGCGTACCAGCCCTGCGGGCGGAACGCTGGGGTGGAAATGGCCGGACCTGCGGCTGTGACTTTGGCGGAGTCTTGCATCTGCCAGTTGTCGATCGTTTGCGGCGGGGATTGCGCGAATAGCGAAGCTGGTACGAGAACGGCGAATAGCGTGACGAGGCGGAAGATCATCGGTGTGATTCCTTTTGCAGCTGGGATTGCTGGCGACGAATGACGATGGGCGGGATTCCGACTAGCGGTTCGGTCGAGTCGATCGGTCGAGTCGCGTGCGGTGCGTGTTTAGTCTTCGGCTGGCAGGTTCTAATGGTGCGAGGCAGCCGATACGTCCGCTTCGTAGCTTGCGGTATATTGAGGCGGCATTTTACTAAAGGATTTGGCACCAAGGGACATTCTAGCCCCAGATCAGGTTCGTGTTCCATCCAACAAGAGCCTTGCGACGCCGGCGATGGGAGTGAACAATTCAGTGGTATTGTGCGCGGTTGCTTCGCTAACATGACTTGCTTTTTTTCGACTAGGAGCGAAGTAATTCCTTCGTCGTCTTGGTTTTTTTGCGATTTCATTGTTTTCGACTTTTAAGTTTGATCACCGCCATGCGAATTCTTGACGGCAAGAGCTTGTCACCATTCGGAGTCTACTTTTCGCGCTGCATTCTGGTTGCGGCGCTGGCCTCGGCGCCTTTGCTCACGTTCTCGGTTCGATCCGAGCCTGCATCCAATCCGATTGACCAAGTTTTGCGAGGAGCCGTCGAGGGGAAGAAACTGCCGGGTGTTGTGGCGATGGTAAGCGTGCGCGCTCACATCGTATATGAAGGGGCGCTTGGGCAGCGCGATACGATTCACGACGCGCCGATGACTGTAGATACCATTTTTCGCATCGCTTCCATGACCAAACCGGTCACAGCCGTGAGCGTAATGCAACTGGTCGAAAGTGCCCGCGCGAAACTGGATGAACCGGCTTCGACTTATCTCCTTGAGCTTTCGCATGTGCAGGTGCTTGAGAAATTCAATGCCAGTACGGGTGAGGCAAAACTCAGGCCTGCTAAAACAATTCCCACTGTGCGGCAACTGCTTTCGCATACATCGGGCTTCGCCTACGATTTTTTCGATCGAAAGCTGAAGGATTATGAGGCTGCCGTGCCATCCCTTTTTCAGGGAGACGAGGGATTTCTGAAAGAGCCGCTTATATTCGATCCCGGATCGCGCTGGGAGTATGGGATCAGCGCCGATTGGCTAAGCAGATTGGTGGAAAAAGTCAGCGGCCAGTCGCTGGATGAATACTTTCATCAGAATATTTTTGTGCCGCTGGGGATGATCGACACGTTTTTCAATGTTCCGCCGGAGAAGCAGGCGCGCGTTGCAGCCGTGCAACAGCGGCAGCCGGATGGAAGCTTTGTGGAGTCGCCGCAGTCCTTCAAACCGAGACGAGCTTTTGGCGGTGGCGGTCTTTGTTCCACTGCGAACGACTACTCGAAGTTTATGCGCATGCTGTTGGACGGGGGCGAATCAAGCGGATTCTGAAATCGCAGACTGTCGAACAAATGAGTCACAACCAGATTGGCGACCTGAGGCTTGTGGAACTGAGGAGTTCGGAGCCTGATCTGGCCAAAGACCCGAGCCGTCTGCCGGGCTCACTCGACAAGTTTGGGTTGGGATTTGCAATCAACAGTGAGCCGGTTGAAGGCGGTCGCTCGCGAGGGTCGCTTTCCTGGGCCGGTATATTTAATACTTTTTTTTGGATTGACCCTCCGCGAAAGACCTGTGCGGTGATCATGATGCAGGTACTGCCGTTCACGGATGACGCGGTGATCTCTGTGGTCGAGCAATTTGAACGTGCTGTTTACGCGAGGACTGCGAGGTAATTCTAACTTGTTGCGCATCGCGGGGCTTGCGCCGCGCACCCTTTGCAACACCGGCAAAGGATGCGGCACCCTGAAAAGCGAAATCGACGGCGAACTGCAAAGGCAAGAATGTGGAACTTCTTTGCTGCTGTAACGGAATTGCTATGCGGAGTGAGAGCGGTACGGGTGCGTCTCGCTGGCTCGGGTGCCGCTCATCGCCAGCGGAACTGAGCTATGGGGCTGATACGAAAACGAAAGTTCCCTGCCCTTGCAATCTCTTTTGCAATTACTGTGGGGTTTTGTGCGTAAGCTATCGTCGCTGGGCTGGGGGTTACATCTGCTATCCGCGAGATGCCGCGCTGTGGGCCGCGGCGTTACACCAACATGTACATTTAAACCTTGGCAGTTCGCTTTATGTTTTCTGATTTCTATCTTTCTATTGCCTTTTAGTAGTTTGCCTGGTTTGAGCCAGCAAGGTCCTCCTATCTCTGTCGACGTCAAGATGGTGAGCATGCTGGCGACTGTTCGCGATAAGCATGGAAAATTGGTCAGCAATCTGAGTAAGAATGATTTTGTTCTGGAGGAGGATGGCCACGCGCAGGCTATTACTTATTTTGCGCAGGAATCGAATCTTCCGCTGACTCTTGGTCTGCTGGTGGACTCGAGCATGAGCCAGAGGCATGTTCTGGACCAGGAGCGGAACGCCAGCCACAGTTTCATTGAGCAGGTGCTGCGCACCGATACCGACAAGGCTTTCGTGATCCACTTTGATTATCAAGTGGAGTTGCTCCAGGACCTTACTTCTTCGCGGTCAAAATTGGAGGCGGCCATCGATCGTGTGGGAGAGCCGCAATTTGCGCAGGCCAGCGGGAGCCCGGACGACAATGGCTCGGGCGGAGGCGGCCGGTCACACAGAGGAGGCGGCACGCTGTTGTACGACGCTGTTTATTTGGCATCGAACGAACTGATGAAAAAGCAGCAGGGTCGTAAGGCGCTCATCATCCTTACCGACGGGGTCGATCGCGGAAGCAAGGAAACTTTGCAGGACTCCATCGAATCCGCGCAGCGCGCAGACACTATGGTTTACTCCATATTATTTGCGGACAAGGACGATTACGGAAACGGCGGGGGCTACGGCGGCCCGCAGAGGGGGGGGGGCGGGAGGGGGGGAGGCGGAATGGGGGGACGCCATCGTTATCCGCAAGAGGCGCGTCCCGATGGCAAGAAAATTCTGCAACAAATGTCCCGGGAAACCGGCGGGCGATTTTTTGAGGTAACAAAGAAGCTGGCCCTGGACGAAATCTATGACGCTATTAATGAAGAGCTCCGTAACCAGTATAGCCTTGGCTATGTGCCGGACAAGACGGACGCATCACCTGGCTATCATAAAATCCATCTCACCGTGAAGCAGAAGGACCTGGTGGTACAAACCAGGGAAGGATTTTACGGGCAACGTTAAGCTTCTCCGTTCTTCAATGAAGTAGATGCTTTCGTCATCCTGACGGTCCCCCCCAGAGCTTTAGCGATCCATTTATTGAGGTGTGGTGCGAATGAACTGGAGATATTTCCTGTTCAATGATACGGATGTGCTTCGTGGTCTTTTTCCCGCGCTGAAAAGGTGAAAATAATGGGTTTGAAAGTGCCGAGGTTTGCGGTTGCCACCATTTTACTTTTGTTCTGGGTCATGTTGGCGGCGCTGCCGGCCGCCGCACAAAACGAATCCGCGCCCGGCGCGCCGGGCTCGATGCCTACATGGACGCCCGCCAGCAAGGAAGGTGTGGGGACGTCCACCTCCACTGAGTCTCACGTTTGGTTCACGCTGCAGGGCGGAATTCTGAGCGAGGTGTATTACCCGCGTTTGGACACCGCCGATGTGCGCACTCTGGAATTTGCAGTCAGCGACGGCCAAACCGTGTGGCTGGAATCGAAGGATATGCAACATGCGATCGAACGGACCGATGACAATGCGCTGGTTTACCGTCAGATCAGCCGCGATTCCGGCGGGCGCTTCAAAATCTCAAAAACGTATGCCACCGATCCCGCGCGCGACACTCTGTTGATTGACGTGGAATTTTCCGCGCCCGCTGAATTTGCACTGTACGTACTGTACGACCCATCGCTGAAAAATTCAGGACTTGGCGACACGGGCCGCACGCAAGGCGACGCACTGGTCACGGAAAAACCTGGCATGGCGTCCGCACTTTTGTGCAGCGCCGGGTTGCGGCAAATGAGCAGCGGATTTGCGGGCGCGAGCGACGGCTATACGGATCTTTTATCGCACCACAAATTGGAGTGGTCGTACGCGCGAGCGGAGAACGGGAACGTAATCCAATCGGCGAAATTGGCGGCACCGCATTTCACCCTGGCTCTTGGATTTGGGGCCGCGCCTGCCGCCGCTATTGAAAATGCAAAGGCTAGTTTGCAGCGCGGCTTTTCCGCGGTGAGCAGCGAATATGCCGCGGGCTGGAGAGAATACCTGCAAACGTTGCGGCACGTGAGCGAGCCGTATGCGCGCGAGTTTCGTCTGGCTGCGATGGTACTGAAGGCGCACGAAGATAAAACTTTTCGGGGCGCGATGATCGCTTCGATGAGCATTCCCTGGGGATTTGCGGTGAAGGCGGATTCTGCCGCCGTTGGTGGATACCATCTGATCTGGGCTCGCGACCTGTATGAGGTAGCCACGGCCATGTTGGCCGCGGGAGATCGCGCGGCGGCTGAAAGAGCGCTGAATTATCTGTTGACCGTGCAGCAAAAATCCGACGGCAGCTTCCCGCAGAATAGCTGGTTGGATGGAAGGGCCTATTGGACCAAGTTGCAGATGGACGAAGTTTCTTATCCGATGATTTTGGCCTGGCAGCTCGGCAAAACCGATGCCGACACCTGGAGCAAGCACATTCGTCCGGAAGCCGAATTCGTGGTTGGGCACGGGCCGATGACCGAGCAGGAACGCTGGGAAGAAGTTTCGGGTTATTCGCCGTCGACGATAGCCGCGGAAATCGCGGGCTTGGTGTGCGCTGCCGATATCGCGCGAAAAAACGGAGCGAATGACGACGCCTCTCGTTACCTGAGGGCGGCCGATGAGTGGGCTGCGAACATCGAGAAAGTTCTGGTTACGTCCACCGGCCATCTGGGCGGAGCTCTAGCGTCGCAGGGCTATTACGTGCGCATGGATAACAATTCCGATCCGAATGACGGGTACCAGCTGGATGTTCGCAATGGCGGCGGTGTGTGGGATGAGCGAGACGTGGTGGATGCCGGGTTTCTGGAGTTTGTCCGATTGGGAATCCGTCCGCCCGGCGATCCGGTAATCGAGCGTTCGCTGAAAATGATCGATTCGACCATTCGCGTGGAAACCCCCAATGGGCCCGGTTTTTATCGTTATAACCACGACGGGTACGGCGAGACTTTTTTTGGCGGGGCCTGGCTGGGTGAAGGAATGGGGCGGCTCTGGCCGATTTTTACCGGCGAGAGAGGCGAATATGAAATCGCGCGCGGGCGTGAAGCTTCGATTTATTTGAACGCGATGCTGCATTTTGCGAATGCGGGCGGGATGATTCCGGAACAGGTTTGGGATCGCGCCGAGCCGACGCAATCGCGTTTTGTTTTTGGCGAAGGCACTGGAAGTGCCACGCCTTTGGCTTGGAGCATGGCGCAATTTATTCGGCTGGTGGTTTGTGCGGAGGAAAAACGGATTGTTGAGCAGCCTGAAGTTGTTGCGCGACATTTTCTGAAGGGGCGAGACTGATTCCGCGACGGTGCTGTGGACTGGGATGAGAAGTAAATGCCGCCGTTCAAGCTGGTAAGGAACGGCTACCGCAAAGAAGCAGAGTACGCAGAGAAATCCGTATTAAGTTCGCATTCGCGTGCGCGTTTCGGTTGTCCTTCGTCTTGCGCCGAGGTCCGGTTGGGCCTCGCGTCACCAGGCGCGGGGCTAGGACTTCAAGCGCGAAATTGCCAGTCGCGCCGCATGGTATCCGCACATTCCGTGTACGCCTCCGCCTGGTGGCGTGGATGATGAGCAGAGATAAATATCTTTCGATGATGTGGCGTACTGACGGCGCGTGGGGCGGACCAGGAACTGGCGGATGTCCACGGCGCCGCCGGAAATGTCGCCGCCGATGAGGTTGGCATCCATCTTTTCCAGCGCCGCGGGGGAGAAAACCCGGCGCGCTAGAACGCACTCGCGAAAACCCGGGGCGAAGCGTTCGATTTGAGCCTCGATAATCGGAAGCATGTCTACTTCGGAGTGGTTGGGCACGTGGCAATAAGCCCAGGCTGTGTGTTTCCCAGCCGGCGCTCGTGTGGGATCGAATAAGCTTGGCTGAACCAAAATTATATACGGGCGCTCTGAATGGCGGCCGTGAGCTATGGCGTCTTCGGACGCCGCGATCTCGCCGGCGCTGCCGCCGATGTGCACAGTAGCCGCGCGCTCGCACTCTTTTGCTCGCCACGGAATTGCATTTTGCAAAGCGTAATCGATCTTAAAAACGCCCGGTCCGTATCGATAGTTAGTCAGTTGATTCAGGTAGTGGGGTGACAATTTCGCTGAGGCCATTTTCGCCATCTGTCGCGGAGTGACGTCGCACAAAGTCAAATCAAATGGCGGGAGAGATGCCAGGTTTTCAACTTGCGCGCCCGTCCTGATCTCACCGCCCAGCGATTCCAAGTGTCTACACAACGCGCTCGTGAGCGACTGCGCGCCTCTTCTAGGAATTGGCCAGCCTACCGCGTGCGCTGCCGCGCCTAATAGAATGCCGAACCCCGCGCTCAACGGCTGGTCAAGGCTGAGAAAAGAATGCGCGGCCAGCCCGGCGAATAACGCCTTGGTACGTTCCTTGCGAAATGAATTGTCAGCCAGTTTGTTCGCCGAACAAAACGCCAGCAGGCCGAAACGCGCCAGCAGTAAGGGATGCCGGGGAAACAAACGCAGGGGACGAAGTACCTCGGATGACAAGTCCGACCATCGATCGGCGAACGGCTGCATGAGTTTTCGCCAGGCTTTGCCATCGTGGCCCAACGCGCGCGCCGCCTCGCTGAGATCGCGTTCCAGAGTGATGGCTGTGCCGTCCTGGAACGGATGCGCTAGCGGACATGGAGAATCGATCCATTCGAGACCGTGGTCCGACAAGGGCAAGGTGGAAAAAAAAGGCGAGCCCGTAGCGAAGGGGTATACCGCCGATCCGAAATCGTGGAGAAAACCCGGCAGGGTGAGTGGCAGCGTGCGGACAGCTCCGCCTGGTTGCGGCTGCGCTTCGTAAACCGTCACGTTCAATCCGTGCTGAGCGAGCACAATGGCGGCTGCCAGGCCGTTGGGACCGGCACCGATGACGCAAGCGGTTTTACTCAATTCGAAATCTACCTACTGGTCGAGCGGCCATATTTGATTTCCGCGCCCAGGTTTCGGTCCGTTCGCGGTTACAGCACATAGTGTAAGTGACTCGAGGCCAGGGTGACTCGTTTGTGTGAATTAGCCCAGTGCTTTTTCGAGGCGCCTACAGCGATTGCCTGAGTTTCGCATCAGCGGGACTTTACTTCCTGGTCTAAACCTCCTCCCTGAGCGCGGATAGCTTCACATTCTTACCATCCATGAAGTAGAATGACTGGTACCAGCCGGAACGTTCGCGGATCCCAACCGTGTAGTGTCTAAATTTATGCCCCGAAATATCTCACAGCCCGGCGGCTCAGTCGATTCTAACGAGAGGCGCCAGCACCCGCGCCATCAGGTCAACGCGCTTGCCTACCTCGATATCGGTCCCGATAACGGCGGGATTATCTTGAATATCAGTGAAGGCGGGCTGGCATTGCATGCGGTGGGAAGCCTGCCTCCCGATCCTGTTATTGACTTGCGTATTCAGTTTTCGAAATCGACGAAGAGGCTGGAAACGACAGGAAAGGTGGCGTGGACCAGCGGCTCGAAGAAAGACGCGGGCATTGAATTCGTAGATCTCCCAGAAGAAGACTACCTGCAAATAAAAGAATGGCTGTCGCAAAATTCTTCCGAGCCGTTCCCCACGGAAAGGAAGCCTAAACCCGAACTGGCACCCCCGCCGCCGAAGAAGCGCACCGACAAATGGATAAAGCTGGCCGCTGAGTTGCCAGATTTTCCAGCCGGAATTATCCAGGATGCAGCGGGCACAAGTAAGGAACCTGCTGAACAACAGTTGGCCGGTAAATTTACGGGTGATGAAGCGCTGCCGAGCGAGCCGGCAGAGCCTGGCGCTGCAAACGTGCCGGATCTGACGGCGAAAATCTCAGCGCCGGACGCTTCCTTGATAACGGAAAACGGCGCTCATGCCGTGCCTCAAGAAACACCACCGCCGAGTGCGGCCATTGAAATTCCGCCAAGCGCGCCGCTATCCAGATTTTTCGATTCCGGAGGCAGCCCGGAGAACGCAAAAGATTCACAAAGCGGCGCCCATGATTCGGTAGCAAGCAATCGACCCGCGGAGGATTTGCTGACGAGGGCGCGAGCGATACTTAACGACAAACGACGCGCGGGCGAGGAAGCGTCTCAGAGATTATTGGCCGAGTCGGTTGCGGCGGCGCGGTCCTTTTGGTCGCGCAATTCGGCTGGCGCTTTAGCAGCCTTTGCCATTGCGGCGATTGTATGCCTGAGCCTGGGAATTGTAATTGGACGAAGCATATTCAAGCCGTCGCCCAAAATGACAGCCACGGTTGTTAGCGTGCCGCCGGACGCATCGCAACCGCCGCCCACCGCTGCCCCGCAAAAAAGCACAGCCAGCGATACAAACGACGGCAGCGATCAACGTGTTCATTCGCAGTCATCCGCTGCGAAACCTGCGTCTCATCGGCATAGTAGTGGGAAAAAGACGACCGCGACGAATGTTGCGGGCGTCGGTGAAACCACGCAAGACTCACCTGACAGACCGGAAAACAATAATGCGATGGCGGCTCCAGCGGGATCGTCGGCGAATACCCCTACCCTTATAGCAGCCTCGCCCGCTCCGATTCAGGCGCCCATCACCACGCCTACTCCGCCGACCGCACAGGCGTCGACTCCGGAACCCCGCGACAGCGTTTCAACGACGAACGGAACGGAAGCGCCGCGGACGCTTGCGCCGCCGGATCGTCTGCTGCCGTCTTATTTGATTTACCGAGTGGCGCCTACCTACCCGCAAGAAGCCATTGACCAGAAAATTGAAGGGACGGTAAAAATCCATTTGATTATTGGCCGCAATGGAAGAGTGAAGAACCTCAGGGTTGTCACCGGACCGGCTGCCCTGCATCAAGCCGCACTCGATGCGGCTGTACACTGGCGCTACATTCCGGCGTTGCGCAATGGCGAACCGGTCGAAACCGAAGAAGACATCAGCGTTATATTCCACCTGCCGGAGTAGGTCCCATTAATTTTGGGCGGCTGGCCCGCCGACGAGTTTTTCGAATTCCGCGTCACCGTGCAGGCAATCGAGATCGGAATCTTTGGCTGCCCAAACACGATTGCCATATCCCGCGTTCAGGGCTTTTTTAAGCGTCTCGAGGGCCTCGGCTTTCTTTCCTAGCACACCATAAGTGCAGGCGGCATTGTAGAGAACGTTCGAATCGCCCGGGCGCAACGCCACGGCGGTCTGCAAGTGCCGAATGCTCTCGTCGGGATCTTCCCCAGAACGAGCCAGGGTTGTGGCGAGCAGGATACGGGCGCGGACGTCTTCCGGCACCAACTCCAACTGCCGGCGCAGAACCTTGAGAAACTGATCCGAGACACGCTCGGCTTCTTTCATGCGTCCCAATTTCATCTGGACCTGGTGATAGGGGATATACGTGTTGTAATCATCGCCGTTGAATTCGAGCGCTCGCTCCGTGACGGCCGCGGCTTCTTCATAGCGGCCGGCCGCAAAATACGCGCGGCCGAGGATGTTCCAGGCTCCATCGCAATCAGGTTTGCGTTCGATGGCGCGCAGGGCGAGAAGCGCGGCTTCGTCATTTTTCTTCTGCGCATACACTACGCGAGCGCGCGCGATCAGAACTTCGGGCAGGTCCGGCGCTAGAGCCGTAGCCCGGTCGCACGCGGCCAGTCCCCTTTCAATCCAATTCTGATTCTGGTCGCGAACCTCGAAGATGAGGCCGCAGAGGTGCGCAATCCCTGCATGCGCCAAGGCAAAATTCGGATCCAGGTGAATTGCCTGTTCGAACATTTGCAGCGCGTATTCCATATTTTCGCGACGGGTGTAACTTCGTCCGCGCAGGTAGAAATCGTATGCCAGCGGGTTTTCCGTGGGCTTGCGCGCGATCGTTTTTTCTTCCTGAGGCGTCAGCGTGATGCGTAGCGCCTGCGCGATGCTGCGAGCGATCTCTTCCTGGATCGCGAATACGTCTTCCAGTTGCCGGTCGAAACGCTCGGCCCAGACCGAGTGTCTGGTGGAGGCTTCCACCAGCTGCGCCGTGATGCGCACGCGGTTGCCCGAGCGCCGGATGGAACCCTCCAGCACATAGGCTGCGCCGAGTTGCTGGCCCACTTGCTGCGCTGTGGCTGGCTTGTCGCGATACGCCAGCATTTCCGAACGCGGGAAAATTTGCAATTGGACGATCTTCGAAAGCTCGGTGACGATGTCCTCGGTAATCCCGTCGCGGAAGTATTCGTCTTCCTTCGCGCCACTCTGGTTTTCGAAGTACAGAACCGCGACTGACTTTTGCTTGCTTGCAGATGGGTGCGGCCCTTCGGCTGAGGTGATTTTTTCCGCGGCGGGGCGGCGACCAGACTCTAGGTCACGACTCAGACGCTTAAGGTCGGCGCGAAACTCAGCAGCCGTTTGGCAGCGCAGGTCGGGATCTTTTTCCAGGGCCTTGCTAAGAATCGTCTCCAGCGCCAGAGGGAGTCGTTCATTCAATTGCTTGGCGGGTCTTGGCGCGGAATGCAGAATGCCGTCAAATATAAGGGCCGAAGTCGCGCCGGAAAACGGAACCGTTCCCGTAGCCATCTCGTACAGCACAACGCCGAGTGAAAACAAGTCCGAGCGGGCGTCGAGTTCTTCGCCTCGCGCTTGCTCTGGAGACATGTAGGCTATGGTGCCCATGGAGCTGCCCGGGCTGGTCAACTGCCGGTCATCGAGGCCGTGATTGCGAACATTTTCGGCGGTGGTGCTCGAAGGCTCCGCCGCTTGCGCGGCTGAAGGCGCCAGCTTCGCCAAACCAAAATCCAGGATTTTGGCGGGCCCGCGTTCCACGAGAAATATATTAGCCGGCTTGATGTCGCGGTGAACGATTCCCTTGGAGTGCGCCGCATCGAGGCCGTTGGCGATCTGAATTCCTGTTTCCAAAAGTTCCGCGATTTCGATGGGCTTCTTTTCGATGCGGTGCTTGAGAGTGCGGCCCTCGAGCAGTTCCATGGCGATGAACGGCCGGCCTTCAAATTCGCCGATGTCGTAAATCGTGCAAATATTGGGATGATTGAGGGCTGATGCGGCGCGGGCCTCACGCCGGAAGCGTTCGACAGATTGTAAATCCTGGGATATGTCGTCAGGAAGAAATTTCAGCGCGACATTGCGACCCAGGCGAGTGTCACGGGCTTTGTAAACCACACCCATGCCTCCGCCGCCCAGTTTTTCCAGGATGCTGTAGTGGGAAACCGTGCGTCCGGCAATTGGGGAAACGTCCGCCATGGGCGTGAAGTTTATCGCACCGCGTAAGTTGGGGCAATCGTCCAACCGGTGGCGCAATTCTCGGGAGTGCGTGCGTGATCGCAGGCAGACGATCCTAGGCCGAAACGTGCCTAGGCTAATTTCGCGCGGGTGCACGTTGCCACAATTCGGCCCCGCTTGGTATTGAACCGCTCCGGGCCGCCGCGTCTTTGTAGCTAGGCATTGGTGCCGCCGTCGACTGTCAGGTTCGAGCCAGTAATATATGAGGCCTCTGGGCTGGCAACGAAGGCCACCAATGCGGCGACTTCATCGACGGTTCCGTAGCGGTTGAGCGCCGTGGCTGCTTTCTGGGGTGTGGCCCAATCGCCTGCGGCGGGATTCAGGTCTGTGTCGATGGGGCCCGGCTGTATGTTGTTGACGGTAATGCCGCGGTCGCCGACCTCTCTAGACAAGCCCTGGGCAAACATTTTGATGGCGCCTTTTGTGGCTGCATAGGGCACCAAACCGGGCGTCATCAAACGCTCGCCGACGCAGGAACCGATCATGATGATGCGACCGCCGTTGTTCATGTGCTTCAGCGCGGCGTGCGTGGCGATGAAGGCGCCGCGAATGTTGAGGTCGATTATGCGATCCAGTTCTTCGAGGGTGGCCTCCTCGAACTTCTTCGGAATGGCTGTGCCGGCGTTGTTGATGAGCATGTCGAGGCGGCCCAAGGTGGCGACGGTCTTTTCGACTGCGGCTGTGACCGCTTTGGCGACGGTGGCGTCTGCTTGAATCGCCAATGCTTTTCCGCCGGATTTTTCAATTTCCTTGACGACCGATGCGGCTGCTTCCGCTCCTTTCGTGTAGGTGATGGCTACGCTTGCTCCATCCGCAGCCAGGCGTTTTGCAATAGCGGCGCCGATACCGCGCGAACCGCCCGTTACGAGGGCGATTTTCCCTTCCAGTTTCTTCGACATTTTCTTTCTCCTTGGGCCTTGAAATTCTTTCGACTTTTTTGGCGACCGCTGGGCCGCACGCGATGAGACGGATTTGATGCTGCTGGCCTGGGCAAGGATAGGAAGTAATTGCCGGGAAGAACGATCTTTTTATATTGTCGACCGGATTGTGTGCGGCGGTGCGCGGCCGCGCACCCTTTGCGAACCGGCAAAGAGTGCGGCACCCTCAAGAACAAGGTCCACGGATAAAGGCCACGGTATATGCCTGGGGCGTCAACTGAACTTATGCAGCACCTACGGGCTTGTGCGCGATGCGATTGACCACGGCGTGCGTGCTACGCGAAGTGTGTTGCGCCCACGGCGCTTGGCATTGCTGGCTTTGCAGCCGCGCACCCTTTGCGAAACCGGCAAAGAGTGCGGCACCCTTAAGAACAAAGTCCACGGATAAAGTCCACGGCATATGCCTGGGGCGTCAACTGAACTTATGTCGCGCCTACGGCGCTTGGCATTGCTGGCTTTGCAGCCGCGCACCCTTTGCAGAACCGGCAAAGAGTGCGGCACCCTCAAGAACAAAGTCCACGGATACAGGCTATGGCATATGCGGGCGTCAACTGAACTTATGCCGCGCCTACGGCGCTTGGCATTGATGGCTTTGCAGCCGCGCACCCTTTGCGAAACCGGCAAAGAGTGCGGCACCCTCAAGAACAAAGTCCACGGATACAGGTGCTTGAGCACGTGGCGTTGGACATGGTATTAAGCTAGGCGCATTGGGGTGGAGGGATCTTTGTGAATGGGGGCTTGGTGAATTGGGCGACGGTTTTGGTTTCCCTGGTGATTCCCCGCGAGGTGATTTGGGCGTACTTTGTCGGGGGCTCGGTTTTTGCGATTGGGTTGGCGGTGATTTTTCTTCGCGGCGATTGGCAACGGGCGCGCTGGTGCGACAGGGTGATAGTGCTTGGGGCTGCTTTTTATGCCGCGCCGCTGGCGGCGTTTGGGACCGAACATTTCACGCTGACGCAGGATATCGCGTCGCTTGTGCCGGCTTGGATTCCGTGGCATTACTTCTGGGCTTATTTTGTGGGTACTGGATTTATCGTGGCCGGGTTCAGCATGGTGACGAGGATTCAGGCGCGGCTGGCGGCTAGTCTTGTGGCTTTGACGTTTTTCTTTTTTGTAACGCTGATGGATGTGCCGGCGTGGATGCAAGACCCGCGAGACCGGATTGCGCTGACGCTGGTGCTGCGGGAATTAGCGTTCGGGTCCGGCGCTCTGGCGCTGGCCGCCAGTCTTACCGAGCAGCAGCAAGGGCGCGAGCGCGCCGGCCGCATTCTTGGGACGATTGCGCGATATTGTATTGCGATTACCGTGCTGTTTTACAGCTTCGAGCAATTTACCCATGGCAAATATGTCCCCGGAGTTCCGCTGGAACCTTTGACGCCTGCCTACGTTTTTGGGCACGCCGTCTGGACTTATCTGGCGGCCGTGGTTTACGCGGTTGGGGGTGTTCTTTTGCTTGTTGGCAAGAAAACGCGCGCCGCTGCGACCTGGGTGGGATTGGGTGTGCTGTTTGTGGAGTTGATGGTGTATGTGCCGATGGCTGTGGTGCAGCGCGGCAGTATCGTTGGGCTTAATTTTTTGGGCGATACGCTGATGTTTTGCGGCGCTGTGTTGCTGCTTGCCGGCGCTATGCCGCGAGAAGCGTAGCGGCGCGTGCGAACTATAGGCTGATCCGACGCCGCGTTTCGCGTTTCGCGTTTCGCAGCGCGGATTATTATTATGGCGTGTTGGCCTGCGCGGACTTCGGATTGCTGCGGTTCAGGGCTTCGCGCACCGGCTGCGCGACCGCGGCGGTTTCGACGCGCTCATCGTTAATCGCTGCCAGCGTTGCAAGTGTTTTGGCGCCATCGGGGGCCTGGCCGGCCTTACTTTGCGCATCCGCCAGCAATTGCAGCGAGAGCGGGTTGCGCGAGTCTTCCTGCAGTTGGTCCACCGCCTGCGCGTATTTTCCTTCCAGCAGCAACACCGCGCCCTGTGTTGAATGCTGCGCAGCCTGAACTACGTTGTTGCGACTTTTTGCCGCAAATGGTTCCAGCTCGCTTAGCGCTTTCGCCGCAACTTGCGGCTGTGCTGCGCGCGTTGCGATGTATGCCCTGGTTTGCAATATAGTGGCCAGCTCAATTTCGCGCTCTGACTCCGGCATCTCGTGCTTTTCGGCCAGCACGGACTGGGCTGCATCCAGATCGTTCAAGGCTGCCGCCGGCTCAGGATTGAATAGCGCCATGGTGCGATAGCATTCCGCCTGGGAGACCGCCAGATTTTCTTTACGCGCCTCGGCCAGCAGCGCTGTGTATTCCTTGCGGGCTTGCTCGGGCTGGCTCGCGCGGTAGTAGGTCATGGCCCAGAGCATCCGGTATTGGAGTTTGGTGTTGCGCTCGTGGGTCATGGCAATCGCGCGGAGATATTCGGTGCGCGCGCGTTCTTCGTCGCCCATAAAAGCGTAGTTCGAGGCGATGCCGAGTTGCGAGGTGGTGAAGGTGGGGTCGATCGCCAGAGCCGCGCGGTAGTGTTCGATGGAACCTTTGAAATCGCCGGCCATGCGCAGAAGTTCGCCGTAGGAATCCTGCGGATTCGGCTGGTTGGGCAGCGCTGCGACGTATTTCTCCATCAGCGTGGTCGTCTTGCTGTAATCCCCGGCCATGGCGTAGGCGTAGGCCAGGTCATTCAGAGCTGGATAGTAATTGGGGTCGCGGTCCAGGACGTGTTGCAGCACGGTTTGTGCGCGCTCATAATTCGCCGCGTTCAGTAGCCAGCCGCCGTACATGTCTCCGAGGCCACCGTCTTTCGGATACGCGGCGCGTAAATCGTTGATCGCGGAGATGGCCGGAATCAAATCGCCGTCTTTGGTGCCGATGAACCATTGAATCAGAAGTATTTCGTCCGGCGCCGCATTTCGCAGGTTCTGCTTGGCTAGCACAATTTCGCGTTTCTCTTCGCGCGAGTCGCCGCTGAAATAGGCCAGCGCGGCGTGTGCCAGCGCGAAATGCGGATCTTCCGTTATCGCGCCCCGCAAATTGGCCAGGCCTTCCTCGGTGAGGAGGAAAATTTCGAAATTCTGCATTGCGAGGTTGTAATCGTGGCGCGCCGCTTGCGATGCCGTTGTTACGGGCACCGTATCCGGCCTGGCTTGAGCGTCAGGCAGCGTCGTCGCCAGCGGCTTGTCTGCAGCCGGCGCGCTCTGCGTGGCTTGCTGTGCCGCGGGTGCAACCGCGGATACCGCTGCAAGAGCCACTGCCAGAATTGCAATTCCGAAAATGCGTTTCAACGAAATGGCTTTCATGATGCCTCGCGAAGAGAAGTTATTGCGAGCGTCCTTTCAGCACGTAGCCCGGATCCAAGGGTTGCTTGTCGTCGACCTTCACTACTTTCACGTCGCTGGTAATGTTGTAGACATCGATGATACCGACCGCCGTCGAGCTGCCCGCCACGAGCTTTATGACTTCCTCATCGCTCGAAACAAACACAATCGACGCGCCCGATTTTGTGCGGCTGGCCTCGTTCAGCGCCGCTTTGCCGTTTTCCAGGGGAACGCCCATCACCTTCTCGATCACAAATTTCATCGGCTGCGAATTCGGGTCTGGCAACACCAGGATAATCTGATGGCCATTGGGCCACGCGGCCGTCTTGCCACGGAAGATCCTGCCAAGGTCGGCGAGCGCCATCGCCTTGGTGGCATTGACCGGGTTCACGATCACCGCGAAATCCGTGGCAAATACGGCGGTGGCCGCAGCCAGCAGCGCAGCCAGCAGACAAACAGCGATCAGACGTTTTCGCATCGCGGTTTTACTCGTTGAGCGATTAGGGAAATGAAGGGACCGTGAGAACTCGCCCTGAGAAAAGATTAGCATCGCGCTTGAGCTGGCCTAGCAACGACGCCACCTCCGTTTGTCGTTTCAGTACCTGTACTTTGGTCTTGAGAAGTTCGGTCTTGAGAAGCGGCTGCACGTCGCAGCAAACATCGGATGGCATGCAGGGTCGGAAGGCGTTACGTTCCTGCGATATCGTTACGCGGGGCGGACGCCGCGTTCGGTACGCCGCCTGCATTGTAGTTGTTACGCGGTGCCGGATGCGAGGAAGCCCGGGTGCGGGTCAGCCAACGGGTCGTCGTCCGTCCGTGGCGCAACGGTCGCCCGAACTTGTGGGAGGAAAGATTAAGGATAGGTAGAGCAGCGCACAGAGGGGAGAGGCCGTGTATCGTGTGTCGCGTGTATCGCGCTATCAGGCTACGGATACGCGTCTAATATCTGCCAAACACATATTTGCCGAAGGAGTGGAAGCGGTGATTGCAGTCGTTGCAGCGGTATGGCTTGACTTGAAGAAATTTGAGGATGCGGTCAAACACGTTGCGCCTGCGGGATCGGCGCGCGGATTCGCTGGTGCAGCGGGGGCAATGGGGATTCATGGTGAGCGTAAGGATAGTTATGACACTTGTGCCGGTCAATCCATAAAATATTGTAATAACGAGGTAGTAATGGTAGTGGAAAACGTCCAGTTAGGTGGTAGGGGCGGTGGGGATCGAACTCAACACCCCTAGAGGTTAAGTTACTGAATCCACTCGCCTGACGTCTCCACTTTTGGCGCATCTGGGCGCAAAATTTGAGCCACTCGTTCTACTGCGTTGCGCTGCGAATCTCCGATCACGTGACCGTAAACTCCCAGCGCGTTTCTTGCATCGCTGTGTCTCAGTTGAGCCTGGGCTACGGTCGGAGACGCACCGACTTCAAGCAACAGGCTGGTATGCGTATGACGAAACGCATGAAGCCCGCAGTGCTCGATGCCGAGTTTCTCCAAGATTGGCCACAAGCCTTTCTGTACTACTTTATTCGCATTGTATGGACGTCCGAGTCGATTTGTGAAAAGCAGTTTCGTAGAGTTGGGTCTCCATGCCGCGAGAAAACCCCGAATAATTTCGGCAAGGGGTTGCGGCATCGGAAGCGGAGCTCGACTTGATTTGCTTTTCACGGTTTGAACGGTCCCACACCAGACTGACCGTCGAATGTGGAGAACCTTCCGATCAAGGTCGATGTCTTCGAGCATCAAGCCTAGAATTTCTCCAGCGCGAAGCCCTGTCATCGCCGCGATCGCGAACATGGTTCGATACGGATCGTGTGCCGCGTCGATAATTTTCTTTGCCTCTTCTCCGCTGTAAAATCTCGCTGCCGGCCTCAATGGTGTTTCCGGCAAAGCGAGTGATCCGAGCTTGAGCCCTTCGCAGACATAACCCCACTCTTTGGCGGTCGTGAGCATTGTCGAAAGGGTTCCCAAAATATTCACGACCGTCTTCCTCGCAACCTGACTTACCAGCCGGGTTGCGAAAGCTTGCTGCCTTTCTTTGCCCAGTTCGTTAAGTTGCATTTTCCCGAGCTGGGGCAGGATGTAGGTTCTAAGATGCGATTTTGCGGCCCTTACGGTAGACGGCTTGCGATGAATAAGAATCTCCGCTTGCCACTTCTCCGCAAATTCCGCGATGGACGCTACACGACCTGGCCGATACTCGGGAGCGTTGATGCGACACAGAATCAAATCGAGACGACGTTGTGCCAGTCGTTTCGTTTTGAGTTCGTGCTGCGCTCCCAGAATCGCGGACCGCTCGATTCTCCGTACAGATCCGTCTGACTGGACCATGTCTTCGCGCCAACGTCCAACCCAAACACGTTCCTTTTGCCCGCGCAGAAATACGCGGCCCTTCTGGTACCTTCTTCGCGCCATCGAGCCTCCAGTTTCGAGACTCGCTGAAGCGACTGCCTTCCCCGGGCGGAGTGTACCCGCGTATTCGGGGCCCGGCAAAGCGAATTGTGCTGCGGTCGCCATTTTCAGTTAAGGCGAATCCTCGCGTCACTCGTTTTCATCGCGTTGCAGTCTCGTTTTCCGCAGCGTTTTTGGGCAGACTGGAATTACGACTGTGCGCCGCTACAAACTCGCGTGCGAGTCGATCGGCGGCCTCCTTGGCTCGAATCACATCGACTGGCTTTTTCGATTCCTGGATATCGAACTGCGGGTTTCTCTTGTCGTAAACTCGGACCGGATCGTCCGGATCAAGTTTCTCCATTACTTCTCTGAGCGTTGGCTTCGGAGCGGCAGCAATCTGATCCAGGAAGGTGTGAACTTCCTCGTTCGTCGGCTTGCTGGTTTGCTCCCAGCTGGGGATGTCGATTACGTGAGCAGGTGCTTTGGTCTCTATTCTGGCGTGCTGGTTATCGAATTGATCGATTTTGGATTGGACGTCGGCCAAAAACTGCTTCGCGGTTTCGTTGCTCAGTAAATGCTCGACAGCTTTGGTTTCGTGAACGTTTTGGTATGCTGCGAGGAAAGCCTTGCGGGCCCAGGTAAGCTGCTCTTCGGAACAGCGTTGCAGGAAGCGGTGACCGCCAGCTACTCGTGCGGCGTGCTCAACGGCCGGAGACAAGGGCGGTGCGCCGCCACGGATTCCAGTGTCGGGATAAACGTTCGCATCATTCCATGCACGGTAGCCCTGCCAAGCTTTTTCTGCCTCAAGTTCAAAGCCTGTTGCATCCGCGTCGTCGAGTTGTGCTCGGACATCGGCCGGCAGTGGAAGATTCGGGTAGCGCCAAGTTTTCATCAGCCGATCGCAGGCGGGCGCGAGCTTATCCGGCGCAATGTCACGCAATTGCTCATCCCAGATATTGAACAAGGCGGCCGACGCTTCTTTTCCTGTGACGGCCGCAAACTTCACGAGCCACTGGCGAACAACTTCCGAGCTAGTTGGGCTTGAACAGGCGGCCGTTCTCGTCGAGGCCGGAGTTCTTGAGACTGGCGGCAATAGCGTTGTTTGCATTGCTTTTCTCCTTCGGGCCGTCCGCGAACGTGTCAAAGTTCGAGAGCAGGTGGCACAGTGCTCCATGCTTATCTGCGTGGTATCTCTCGGTTGAACCTAGGAAGTTCCCGTAACGTCGGATGATCTCTTCCGCTTGAACACTGGCGTGTTCCTTGAGAAATCGCTTCAGCGCGTTACCTTCCTTGCTTCCCCATGTCGGGGGAGTGGCGTACTTCTCCCTATAAGCCTCGAAGCAGGAATCAAAAGCCTGCTTATGGCGAGGATCAGCGGCGGGCTTTGCCGCACGGTTTTGTTTTTCTCTTCTTTCTTTCTTTCTTCTTACTTCTTGATAAGGCGTCACTGGGTGCGTCATTAGGTGCGTCATCAAGTGCGACAAGGTCATAAGAAGGAGTCTTGCAAGATGATGAGTTGTCCGCGTTTAGCCTCTGTCCCGTCAGCGCACCTAAACGGACCGTAAATTTATCTATCAGGTAGCTCGTATTTCCGCGCTCGCCCTGGCCGCGAAAGCACTTCAGGTATCCCAATTCCCCCATACGTTCCATGGCACGCTGCACCTTTCGCAGGGTGGTTCCGCGTGGACAGGTTGCGAGTAGGCGAGGTGCGGAGCCGTGCCAAACTCCCGTTCGATAGTCAGCTTGCAGGTGAATCAGGATATAAATTCCTAATTCAAAGAAGCTCATACGTCCGCGAATCAGGTGTTCTTCTATGCCCGGACGGATCGGGATGTACCGCTCTTTCATCGATCATCCCCGCAGAATAAAGGCCCCGCTGAGCTCGATTCGGTGGCTGGCCGTGGTTTTCCAGTCTGGCTTGTGTACCAGTCGCGAGAATCGTTCGCAGGCGTCGATGGAGCGGCCGCAGGGCTTGCTTTGAGTCGGAGACTGGCTTGTTTCGCAGGCGGTCGCCAGTTTTCTGGTGGATCACCCCGAAAATAGTACGTGGCGAGGCGAGTGTCGGGATCTTGAATAGTTTCGATCTCGTACCCGAAGGTATTTCTTAGTTCGAAGACTCTTGTCGGGGCTTGTCTGATGCCGTGTTCGTAACGGAGCGCATCGCCGGAAACGCCGTGGACGCACCTCAGATGGCTCGATTCATTTGCCTACCCCGCATTTGCGCCCGCTAACTCCGCCGCGTGCGGCCCCGGTGTCCGAGCGGCGCTAGTCCCGTCACTTGCCGCGAAATAAAAAAACTATTAGGATGATCAGGATGATGACGACCGATAGTTCGAGGACGAAGCTGCGCGTCTGGTTGAACTGATCGACCATGAATCGGTACAGTTCGCCGGCGGTGCGCAATTTCTGATCCACCAAGCGGCGATAATCCGCTACGCCGACTTTCGCGGCAGCCAGCCCGTATAGCCGCGCGTAAAACATGTCGCTCAGAAACTTAATGGCGTTGTCGACCTTCTCGGTGAGCTCCATCACGTCCAAGCGCAGGGTATTCAAGCGCGCAGCCTCGCGCGAAAGGCGCCACGCCGCGGTGATGCCGCTCTTGTGTTCCAAGGAACGATAGACATCGTCCAAAAGCTGAGTTAACAGGCTGTCATAAAACCGAAACTCGAGCAGTTGCGTGTTCGCGTATTCCAACAGTTGAATCGTGGTCGCCGCGCTTTCTTTGCCGCCGTAGACCACAGCGCCGGACCAGCCAACGACCAAGAGATCCGTGCGCGAATAGGAAATGCTGGATTGCAGAACTTCCTGTGTCTCCGCGTCCGACAAATACAACGACTCGCCTCTCACAAGTTGCGCAATTTCCCGTGCGTGCAGGGAGAGCAGATCTTTTGCACCTAATACCGTGCCGGTGGAGTCGGCTAATTCCTTAAGCTGGACGATAAAATAATCCTCGTTCAAATACGTCTTGTAGGGACGTATTACGGCATCGCCCGCACGCTCGAGGGCGCCACGAAGCAGCTCGTTTGCCTTGGCCTCCAGTTCCGGCGCGCCGATCCACCGGCTCGATTGCGAAACCAGAGAATCCCAATCGCCCTCGAACGCCAACTCCATCTCAATACTGACTACGCCATAGTCGTAATACTTCAGCTTACCCTCGATCATTTCTCCAGACTCTAAAAGGAGCAGGCCGATTGGTTCGGTCACCGGCGGGCGTTCGAACTTTAAATAGTGCGGAATGGGCAACGCGCGACTGGCGCGAGCCTCCAGGCTGCAGGATTGGAGAGTCGTTCGGAGCTTGTCCAATTGGATGGACTCAGCGACGTCGTAAAGATAGAGAACGCGAAAATTGCCCTGCACGGTGGTGTGAACGTCTGGCAAGGGTAGGAGTATCTCACTCATCGCGAAGCTCGGTGTGCGCGGGGCGTAGGGTGTCCAAAAGTTTCGGGTAGAAATTTAGCGACTGTTTGTTTTGTGTGAGTTACGAGGGGTTCTACTTTTTCATAGTGTCGAAAAGTTTCGGGTAGAAATGGCATGGTGGTAGCCGCAGGAGCGGCTTCACGCGAGGATATCAGCCAGGCGAAACCCGCAGAGGTCTGCGCGCCAAATGTGAGCCAAAGGCGCGACATGGCAGTGAGGCTCATGGAACTTGGGTGTGATCGTGTGGGGGCCATGGACGATTTTAACATCGGGGGTCGTGAGCGTCAAAAACGGGTGTACACCGAAGCGGGTCTCGGCGCAGTATCAGGTGGCCGTTACAACATAACGGCTTGGGGTTAGCGAAGGCCTTCTACCAGGTATTCTGTTGAGATGGCTGGATGGAATTGGTAAGCGTAGCTTTTTCCGTCGCGGGAGACGCTTACTTGTATGCCGGCACCAATTGATGAGACCGCCGGGTACGCTATGGTGTGCAGCAGCGTTCGTTTGCCACTTGGTAGATCGACCCGATAGATCTCCGCCCCGCCGTCACTTGCGCGACGTCGAACCAGAATCGCGGAATCGTCGGGAGCGAAGTCAGTCGGAAAATCGCCGTCTTGCAGCTGGGGGACGGGTTGCGGTTGTCCGCCGTTTAGCGGGAACAATTGGTACTGAGAGGTTTGAGTGTCGATTGTCAGGAGGCGCTTCCCATCTGCAGTTACGGCGATCGCTCTGATGCCCTCGGGCGTCAGAGGCGTCTCTTTGCCGTTCATATCGATGACGAAGGTGCGCTCCGGATGATTGGGTTCATTTCCGTTGGCGAAAATTCTGCCGTCTGGCAGCCAGCGAGCGCTGTCGTGTTCGAAATTGTTTTTGGTGAGCTGGCGAGCTTCGCCGGTGCCGGTGGGCAGCAAATTCAACTGATACGGAACAGTCGGCAAGCGGCTTACGGCCCATTTTCCATCGGCCGATAGATCCATGGGATCGCCGTCACCCAAGCGTACCGCCGGTGAACCATCCAGGTTGCGCAGAAATGTGCCGTACATGGGGCCGCTGTGCTGGTCGCCGAAAAGAATCTCCTTGCCGTCGGCCGAAAACCGCGCGCCGTAGACCCAATCCATCCAGGTGAAATCGCGGCCCTGCGGGAACTCCGGGGTAAACACCATCAGTATGCGGCGGCTATTCAAGTCATTTACCAATACACGTCCATCAGGCAGCGCATCCTGAATGTCCACGCTACCCGGAGCCGAAAGCAGGTGGCGTTCGCGGCCACTAAGGGTGGCGGCATACAGGGAACGGCTGATGCCAGTGTCGACCGCGCTGAACCAGACTTCATCGCCTTTGGGAGACCAGGCCAAACCCTGAGTCGATCCGTATGACCTGCTGATTACTTTTCGGTGTCCTCCAAGGCCGACTACTGCTGCCATGCCCTGATCGTCCCCAAAGCCGGGATGATCCAGGAAGGCTATGTATTTGCCGTCACGTGAAAAGCGCGGGTCGCTGATCCAGCCGGCGGTTTGGTAGAGAACGTTACCTACGGGATATTCCAGGCGATACACGTGAGTCTCTGGGATGAAACGCACGACGGCGAAGTCTATTCCGCCCGGGGCCCAGTCGGCATATTGCACGGAATCGAGGACCGGGCGTGGCGCACCGCCGCCGAGCGCCATTCGCGCCAGCGTGCCTACCCGCACGTATCCCGGGCCAATCGATTTCATATTTTGGATCACTAGCAACTCGCCCTCGGGCGAAACCGCCGCGATGGCGTCGGCCAGTGTTTGAAGCGAACGCAAACCTTGGCTGTCAAACCGGCCTGTGTGCAGGGCCATGGCTTTATCCGAGCCCCAGCGGGCGGCACAAATAAAACTCTGGCCGTCAGGCAGAATGCGGCCGGAATCTACGTAGCCTTGCTGAAAGCTGAGTTGCTCGAATTTTGGCGGGTCGGTGTGGGCGGTGGCGCGAGCGACGAACCAGGCACCCGCCATTAACAGCGCCGCTGCCGCGCTGGCGATTGATGCGAGCATCCAATTTGAAATTTTTCTTTTTTCGGTTGTTTCTTTTGCTGCGTCCGCGATCGCGCGGGTGGCTGTGGAACTTCTCATTCCACTTAGTTCGCCTAGCTGGAAGGCAATGTCGCCGGCGGATTGAAAGCGCTGCGTTGGATCCTTTTCCATGCAGTGATGGACGATGTGGTCTAACGCTGGCGGGATTTCCTGATTTGCCGCCGTTAGTTCGGACGGCTCGCTAGTTAGGACGGCACTCATTACGTCGGCGGCGGAATCGCCCTGGAATGCGCGGCGGCCTGCCAGCGTCTCGTACAGAACCGCGCCAAAACTGAAAATATCGGTGCGTGGGTCCAGAGTTTTTCCGCGCACCTGTTCTGGCGACATGTAACCCACGGTGCCCAGGACGAGGCCAGCTTCCGTGGCGAGATCGCGGGTTACGTCGGGATGCTGGGAGACGAATTCGGTGAGTTTGGCCAAGCCGAAATCCAGGATTTTTACGCGACCGTCGTTGGTGATGAAAATGTTTTCGGGTTTTATGTCGCGATGCACGATGCCGCGTTCGTGCGCCGCTGCCAAGCCGCGCGCGATTTGTATGGCGTAGTCCAGGGCTTTGCGCTGGGGGAGGGCGCCGGTGGTCAGGCGGTCGCGCAAGGAGCTGCCTTCCAGTAGCTCGGAAACTATGTATGGCGGAGTTGATGCTGCTGTGGTGGTTAGGCTGGCTGCGGCGGGATTGGCCGCTGCGTCGGATATTGGGGCTGTACCTACGTCAAATACTGTCAGTAGATTTGGGTGATTCAGTGCTGCTACTGCTCTGGCTTCTTGTTCGAAGCGGCGCAGGCGGTCTTGATCGCTCGCTAGCGTGGCCGGAAGGATTTTGATGGCTACGTCGCGCTGCAGGCGTTGATCGCGTGCGCGGTAGACTTCGCCCATTCCGCCTGCGCCTAGCAGCGATTGGATTTCGTAGGGGCCGAGTCTTGTGCCGGGAGTCAGTGGCATTTATGCGCGGCATTATAGAACATGTGGGCACCGAGAGTGACCACAAACAAGCAGAGAGTCGATGGCCATGACGGGTTAGCGCGCTGATCTGGGTGGAGACAGCATAAAAGTCTAAACCGGGCGCAGCAAGCAGCGCGCTTACGGATTCGGTGCGGATTTGGTGTTGTTTTTTTCGGCAGCCTTTGCGATCGACTGAAATTCAGCGCGCTGCGCTTTGCCCCTTCGAAGCGTAATCGAGCGACGCATACCACTCGCCGCGGCCCTGAAGAGTCATATCCAAGACGTTAAAAACGGGTGTCAGTAAATCGATCCCACGCTCCTTGATGTCGATTGCCATCCTGGGGTGATCCGTAACGAAATGCCGCAGAGTGCCATCACTATCTTTGGTAAAAACTGACACCGTGGAGTCCTGCCTTCCCTCGCGATCCTCGCTGCCGAGATCGTATTTGAAGGTGTTGGCGCCGCAACTCAGGAGGCGCAGATTTTTCCAGCCGCGATTGCGCGCATGAGATCTGAGCTCTTTCGGATCGGCCGCGGCCACCACCACAACATCGGCGTTTTGCGCCAGATGCTGGGCCACGCCATTCCATCCGTCCATCCACATCGTACACATCGGGCACGGCTTGGTTTGTTTCTTTCCATACATAAGGTGGTAAACCACCAGTGAGCGGTTCGGCGATGTAAAAAGCTGGCTCAGCCGCACGGTTTTTACCGGGGCATCGCCGGCATCAAGGTGCGCGGGGCCCTCCTCAAACAGGTAGTCCTGCACAGTGGCGCCTTGGGGCAGCGCTCGACGTAGCTCCGCAACGTGTTCCCGCTGGCGCATCAACTCAATTTCCGCCAGACGAAGTGCTTCCCGTTTGGTCAAGTATTCCGCGGACTCATTCGTCAGATTGGTAAGCCGCAACGTTGCATCAATCACCTCGAATGCCATTGGTCCATCCTCCTTAAAGAGAGTGCCCTGTCAGGTCTGGAGATCGGCAAGGATTTTACAATATCGTGGTCGTTTTTGGCATGTCTTCAAATTGATCATTGCTCCCAGTTGTCGAGGTAACTCCTGGTTGGTTGATCGTTCGTGCGCAATTGAGGCGCAGCAAGTAGCGCCCCTGCGGTTGCGATTGCTTTCCGGCTGGACGGGGACGACTGCGCCAAGCTTGCGCTTAGTGGAAATCGTGGGAAGTGGTTGCGGCTTGAGTTATGGATAAAGGGTGGACTTTTTCTACTTTTACTGAAATTACGTTGTCCTGGTTTTGCAAGCGGCCCTCGATCAGCAGGAATTGCTGGTTGACTATTACCACATGGTTTTCCGCGAATAGGCGAGGCGTGATTATGGCGTTGGCGATTCCGGTTTCGTCTTCCAGGCTCAGGAAGACGAAACCGTGCGCTGTGCCGGGCCTTTGACGCGCGATCACTCCGCCTGCGAAACGGACCGGGGTGCCGTCTGGGAGTTTGTTTAGTTCGCTTGCTGTTACCGCTCCCTGGCGTTTCATGCGCGCGCGATGATATTTCATGGGATGTGGGCCGACTGTCATTCCTGTGCCGCGGAAATCGGCTACCAGGCGTTCTTCCGAAGTCATGGGCAAGAGCGGTGATTTGGCAGCTGCGGCAGTGAGTGGCGCCCGGCCGTTGTTTGCGGGATCCGCAAGCTTTTCTGTTTCCAGCCCGCTCACGGATTTATCGAGATCTTCTAACTTTTTGTTTCGTTCTTCCGATTTTTTCTCATCGAGGCAGCCCTCGTCACAGCCTTCCAGCAACGGGCCGGGGTGGCGGGCGGCGCGTTCGATTTGCCATAGGGCGTCTCTGCGATGCGTGTTTTTTGTACCTGCTATGAAATTCAGCGCACCTATTTCTGCCAGCGCTGTCAGTTCTGGCTTGCGGATTTCCGGGACGCGCCGCTTTAGATCGTCGATTGAGACGAATGGGCGGGCGTTGCGTTCGCGCACGATTACGGATGCGGTGCCGGCGCGCAGGCCTTTGACATAGCGCAGGCCCAGGCGGACTTTGAAGCTTCCATCCTGCTTTTCCAGTTTGCAGAGCCAGTCGGAGCAGGTTACGTCGATGGGCTTTACTTTTAGGCCGTGGCGTTGCGCGTCCTTTACCAGTGTGGCTGGTTGGTAGAAACCCATCGGTTGGTTATTTAATATGGCTGCTGTGAACGCTGCCAGATAATGGCATTTCAAATAAGCGCTGGCGTAGGCCAGCAGCGCGAAACTGGCTGCGTGCGATTCCGGGAAGCCATAGAGGGCGAAGGCTGTGATGGATTGGACTATTCTGTCTTGCACTTCTCCTGTGATTCCCTTTTTTTCCATTCCCTGGCGGAGGTTTTTTTCTACTTCTTTCATGCGTTTTTCGGAACGTTTGAAGCCTAGAGCGCGGCGTAGTTCTTCGGCTTGGCCGCCTGTGAATCCCGCTGCGATCATGGCCATGCACAGTAATTGTTCTTGAAAGAGTGGGACGCCTAGCGTGCGTGCTAGAACCGGTTCCAGTGAGGGGTGCAGGCAGGTGGCTGGTTCGCGTCCCTGGCGGCGTTTTAGATATGGATTGACCATTTTTCCTACGATCGGGCCGGGGCGGATGATCGCTACCTGCACTACGATGTCGTAGAAATGCGTTGGTTGAAGGCGCGGGAGGCAGCTCATTTGCGCGCGACTTTCGATCTGGAACATGCCCACTGTGTCGGCTTTGCGCAGCGTTTTGTACACTACTGGATCGTTTGCCGGCAGGCGGCCTAAATCGATTTCCTCGCCGTAATCGTCGCGGATTATTTTCAGGGAATCTTCGAGGACTGCCATCATTCCCAGGCCCAGCAGATCCACTTTTACGATGCCCATATCTGCGCAATCTTCTTTGTCCCATTGGACGACTACGCGGCCGGGCATTGTGGCGGGCTCCAGCGGGACTACGGAGTCCAGCTGGCCCTGGCAGACAACCATGCCTCCCGAGTGCTGGCCCAGATGTCGCGGCAGATCCTGGAACTTGATGCATAGTTCCAGGAATTTTCGAATTTGTGGGTGCTGAAGATCCAGGCCTGCGTCCTGGAAATGGCGCGTTAGCGTGTCGTTTTCGTCTTTGTATTCCCAGGCGCCTACCAGGCTGGTGAGGCGATTGAGAGTTTCGGCGTCGAATGACAGGGCTTTGCCGATTTCGCGGGCGGCGGAGCGTCCACGATAGGTGATTACATTTGCCGTCATGGCCGCGCCTAATTTTCCGTAACGCTCGTAGACGTATTGGATCGCGCTTTCGCGTTGATCGCCGCTGGGAAGGTCGAGGTCGATGTCCGGCCATTCGCCGCGTTCTTCGGAGAGGAAACGTTCGAAGAGCAAATCCATGCCTACTGGATCGACTGCTGTGATGCCCAGCGCGTAGCAGACTGCGCTGTTGGCTGCCGAGCCGCGGCCTTGTACCAGGATATTTTTCCGCTGGCAGAAGCGGACGATGTCCCAAACGATCAGGAAGTAGCCTGCCAGATCCAGTTTTTCGATCATTTTTAATTCTTTTTCGATTTGGGCCCGGGCTTTTTCGTTTTGTGCGCCGTAGCGCGAGAGCATTCCTTCCAGGGCGCGCTCTCTAAGGAAATGCGACTGGGTCTTTCCCGCGGGGACTGGGTATTTCGGGAATTCGTAGCCTAGATTGCTTAGATCGAATTGCAGGCGGGATGAGACTTCCTGGGTGTTAGCTATGGCTTCGGGGATGTCTGAAAACAGGCGCGACATTTCCGTGGGGGATTTTACGTAGCGCTCGGAATTGAGCGCCAGCAGGCGTCCTGCTGTGGACAGTGTGCGGTGATTGCGGATGCAGGTGAAGACGTCCAGGACTTCGCGTTGCTCTGGTAACGCGTAGGAGACGCCGTTTGTTGCGACTACCGGTAGATTTAATTTTTGCGCAATTTCTACGGCTGCATGATTGCGGGATTCTTCTGCGCGATCGAAGTGGCGTTGCAGCTCGATGTATATATTGTTGCGGCCGAAGAGTTCGCAGAGCTGTGTGACGCATTGTGTGGCGGCTTGCAGTCCATGGTGGGTCAGGGCGTGCGCTAGCGGGCCTTCCCTTCCTCCTGTGAGACATATCAGGCCGTGCGTTCTCTGGGCGACTTGTTCCTGTGTGACGTGGCCTTCCCCTTTTTTTGCGCGTAATTTCATTAGCGTGATCAGGCGGCAGAGATTCTGGTAGCCGGCGCGGGTTTCTACCAGCAGGGGGAAACGCCAACCGTCTTTGGTCGTGACTTCCGCGCCGATGTGCGCGCGCAGGGAGAGTTTTTTTGCGGCTAGATAAAAGCGCGGAGCGCCGTAAACGCCGTCGCGGTCCAGCAACGCCATGGACGACATTCCATGTTCGGCGCACACCGTGGCTAATTCTTCGGGGATTGAGCCGCCTTCGAGGAAGCTGAAGGCTGAGCGTGCGTGAAGCTCTGTGTATGGGCCTGTGTGCATCGCTTCGTGTCGTTTCGTTTCGTCTCGTTTCGTTGCGTGGCACGCGTCGAATAATTAGTTGGCTGGTTTTCTAATCGTACATGCCGCGTACGAACCAGCTTTGGCAGTCAGAATCGTAATAAATGCAATACAGGCCTCTTTGAACTGGCAGTGGCGATGTGACTTTTCCATTTGAATTGCGGAATTGAATTTCCAGATCCCATTCGTCTTGATGCCATGAATTTTCCTGCCACCAGTCGCCTGAGGTGCGCCAGGGGCCTGATGCGGCGACTACGCGGCCGTACAGGCCACGGAAAAATACTTTTGCGGGACATCCTTTGTTTAGTTCGACTTTCGCCGGCGCGCTGGGGCGGAAAATTCTGTAACCAGTGGCTGGACGGCTGAATGGAAGCCTTCCATTGGGGCTTGCTACTTTGTCCGACGCCAGCTTTTTTTGTGCGGTCTTTGTTCTCGCGCATTTTGGGGGGTCGTCTGGTTCTGGGATGAACCGGTTCATGCGGAATTCACCGGGGCGATGCGTGTCCACTAATTCTGGTGAACCGATGTTTTTGTTGCCGACCAGCTTGGCCAGGCGCGCTACTGTGAGTTCCAGTTTTTCTGGATTTGGGGAGCTGGGGACAAATAAGCCGCCTTGCGTTGTACGCGGGTGCGCGGCGTCGGCTGACAGGAATATTTTTACTATCGATCCGGCTGGTGGATCCGATTGCAATTGCAGACGCAACAGCTTCAGAAGCATTTTGGAATCCCGCATGGGGACGGGGAGTTGCAAAATCTTTTCGTATGTTTTTTCTTCCTTTTTACAATTCGCTGCGGAAAGAGTCTGAGTTTTAGGTGTGTGAAGCTGGGAGTCTTCGTGAAATGTTTCGGGTTCGGTTTTCTCGAACAGGTCGCCCAAATCGAATTTCAATCGGATGGCTGAAGCCGCCAGCGAACGCGTCTGCAGACGCGCGCACATTTGATCCAGCAGGCGGCCCAGCAGGAATGAGAGCGGCTCAAGATCTTCGACTGCGTCTTCCAGTTCCATTTCTTCTTCTGTGCGCTCTTCTGGCTGGGCCAGGAGCAGGGAACGCGTCGTTGCGCCGCGCGCTAATTCGTGCAGGTGAACTCCTTGCTGGCCTAGCCGTTCCGACAATTCCAAGATTGGCAGTTTTGCCAGTGCCTGGCAGGTTTGCAGGCCCCAGCGGTCCAGCGTTTCCAAGGCTTCCGCCGATGGTAAGAGCGCGTGAATTGGCAACCTGCTCAGGCACTTCTCTTCTTCGCCGGCGGGAATCAGAGTGATTCCCGGGAAACCGCGGGCGGCGTGAAGGGCGGCTTCCGGGTTTGCGGCAATCGCGATATGCACATGCAGGCCGAGATTGCTGGCGCGTTGTGCGATTTCATCGGCAATGTTTTCGTGGGAACCGAACAGCAACTTCAGGCCGGTTACATCAGCGATTATTGTGTCTGGAGCGTTGTCTTCGATATGCGGTGAGATAGACCAACCCAAATCCACTAATGCCGCGTGCGCGGTTTTTTCCTGGGTTCTGGAGCGTGGGCGGATTTCTATTCCGAATACTTGTGCTTGTAGTTTTGCCATGCCTATTTGGATTCCTGCGCGTGTGGCGGCTTCGTTTGCGGCTACTACGGTTATGAGTGGAGAAGTGCCGTCTAGCAGGGCGATTGCGGGGTTTTGAGGATGGTTCTCGCCGCGGGTTGCGGCTTGTACCATGAAATTCGGGACGTGAATCGATGCGAACGGCATTTTTTTGAGCTCAATGCAATATTGAGAATCTTTGTAATTATTCTGAAGGTGGCCGCTACAAATTCAACAGAGATCCCCCGCTCCGCTGGAGATGGCGATCGAGGATGCTCAATTCGATCGTACAAATCTGAAGAGCGGATGAGACGCCGGCGATATCAATTGCGGAGGTGGCATGCCGTACCGTACGAATTCAATTACCTGGCCGGCTTGATGTTTTTTGTCTACTGCTTGATATGCTTCCGTCACCTCTTGCATATGCGGGGGCGATAGTTTCTCCGCTTTTTCTCCCGCTGAATATATTCCGGCTGCTGCTTGCAGGAGGGAACGTGTCACTTCCCCGCTGGCGCTGAATCCTCCGAACAGCCAGCTGTGGGAATGCTTTATGAAATCTGGCTGGGCTTTGAGGGCCAGTCTTAGCCAACTGGTCGCTTCGGATTCAAGGCGCAGCCCTAATGCCGCGCAGGTTTTTGCGTTTGATTCTTGCGCCAGGAACAGCAGGATGGTTGGCGTGTCTTCAACTGCGCGGCGGAATCGGTACCATGATTCCAGCGGAATGTGGCGGACCAGGCGCGTGGGGATGTCGCTGAGATCGACTGCGATCAGGCCGAAGCCGCCCCCTTGCAGCAACAGATCTGTGGCGCGGAGCGTTTGTTCGATATTGTGGCAGCGGACCCATAGCAGCTTTTTTAGGTCTACGCCTGCTGCTTCCGCGGAATTTGGATCGAAGGCGTCGGCGGCGTCTATCAGGGCACAGGCTTCCTGGTGGGCTGTTCTGGCGCTTAGGGCTGACAACATGAGGCTGGTTCGGCCGGAACATGAGGGGCCAAAAATTTCAGTTAGCGCGCCGCGCGGGAGGCCGCCTGTAAGGGCATCGATTTCCGGGATGCCTGTGGGAGCTGTGGTCAGGGTTTTGCGATCGCGATAGGTGAAAGGTGCTGGGATGCGGCCTGCCAGGGCTTGTTCTACTTTTGAGCGAAGGGCTGCGGAGTTAGTGGGCATAGTGGATAAGGGGCATAAAGCAAAGGTTCATATCTTCGCTTTTTGTTCGCCTTGGTGATTTTCCTACAGCTTGCTGGCGGTTGTCAACTGGCTGTTGGCGGCTTCACCTCCCTTCGCTAGAAATAGCCCCCCATGCATGACACTTGCGTTATTCACAAGATAATTAGACAAGGCATTCGTCCAGCTGAAGGCGGCCGCTACAAATTCAACTGCTCGCGACATCATCGTTATACATCTATGCCGGCGGGACGCCCGTTACGAACTCGTGTGCTACTTGCGTTACGATGCAGCGCTGCCCTTCGTGCCGCTGGGTAAAAAGGCGCAGCGCGCCATTTAAACCTTTTGGCCGTGCTTAAGCGCTCACCTTGTGCTTTTTCTTATGGTTCGTGGTCTTGCGAGGTTACTGGGAGGGTGACTATTACTTTTGTGCCTTCCTGAGTGGAATCGATCCGCAGTGTGCCGCCGAATTGGCGGACTCTTTCTTCCATGCCGCGACGCCGACGCCTGTTCTGGCTGCGGTCATTTCGCCTTGGCGCGCGTCGGAGATTCCTTTGCCCTTGTCGATTACTTCGAATTCAACGGCGCTTGGTGTGCGAGTCATACAAATTCTTGCCGAGGAACTTCCTGAATGGCGATGGACGTTGGTCAGGCATTCCTGCACGACGCGAAATAGCACCAGTTCTAACTCTCTAGGGAGGCGATCCATTATTGGAGACAAATCGAGATCGACCCTGATTTTGCTGCGTTCCGAAAATCCATCGACGTACCAACGCAGGGCCGATACAAGGCCCATTTCATCCAGGAGCGGGGGATGCAACAAGTAGGAAAGAGTTCGGATTTCCCTGGAGAGATCGTCCGATAGTTGACGGCTCTCGGACGCAAGTTCGGCGATTTTAGGGTTTTTATCGCCCGCAAGCCGTAGCAAGGTGGACAGATTTATTGAAAGCAGCGAGAGCGTTTGGCCCGCATGGTCGTGTAATTCCCGGGCCATGTGCCTTCGTTCTTCATCCTGGGTGACTAACAAACGTCCCGTAAGTTCGCGCAGGCTGGATTCCGCCCGCTCGCGATCGGCAATTTGGGCTTCCAAGGCTGCGGTACGATCGGTTATCTTTTTTTCCAGTTCGTCGTTTGCGATTCGCAGAGCTTCCTCCGCCCGTTTGAGTGCGCTGAGATCGGTGACAAAAGCGGCGACATCGGGATGCCCGCCCGCGGAGGAAATAATCGAAGCGCCGATGGATGGGAATGCGGCGTTTATTTTTGGCGATGTAAACTTTTTCATAGACATCGCAGCGGCCGGAAACGCGAAGTTGCTGCACGGCGCGGGCGTCGGCTTCGGCATATTCGGGCGGCGTGAGTTTGTCCCAGCGGACGCGGCCGGCGCTGACCTCCGCATGCGAATAACCGAGAGTCTCGAGGAAAGCGGGGTTTATGTATTTTACCTGGCCTTCCAGATCACCAATGACCATGCCAAAAGGGTCTGCTTCGACCAAACCGCTGAAACGTTTGGCGGCGCGTGCCAGTTCTAATTGGTGGATTTCAATTTGCAGCAATCCGGCGATGCGCGCGCCAACCAGCTGAAAAAACGCCTCATATCGATGATCGAACGGTATGCGCGGACTGATTCCGTAAACCACAGTGGCGAAGATGGATAATCCGGGCAAACGAAGAGGCAAAACGTAAGCGCGGGTAACGGGCTCGGGCCAGGGCTTAAGGATTCCGTCACCAAGACAACGATGTAAATCCTCGAGCAGAGTGGGATTTGCGAATTGACCGCATCGGCCCACGGGCAACGGCGCAGATCCGCCAGTGCCTCTATTGCGATTGTGCTTTCGGCCAGGCTCGTTTTCCCTGAATAGATACAGCGTGGCGAAAGGGATATCTTCGGGAGCGCCGCTTAGTTCGGCGACGATGGTTTGCGCGAATCGCGCCAGCGATGGCATCTCTGGAAGCTGTTCTTGCGCCAGAGACTTCACGGTGATGCCGAGCAGGGTGCGAAGACGGCGTTCCGTCAGGACTTGATCGGTGGTTTCGGTGCAAACAACCAGTGTGCCGCAGACCTTGCCGTCTTCGTCTCGCACCGGGTTGTAGCTGTAGGTCCAGTAAACCTCCACCAGCTTACTGTTCCGGTTGATTGGAACCAGCTGGTTGATGTTTCAGGTGGATTTGCCTTGACCCATTACGGCTTCGATTTGCGGACCGATGAGCGACCAAATTTCGGGCCAGCATTCACTGCCCCGCTGGCCGACAGCCGCGGGATGTTTGTCTGAGGCGATGCTAGGGCGATAGCCGTCGTTATAAAACTGGATCAGGTCTGGGCCCCACCATAGAAACATGGGGTGGCGCGAGGCCAGCAGGAGGTTCACCGTGGTGACGAGCGTGTCCGACCAGTTTTCGATGGGGCCCAGAGGACCGCTGCACCAGTCGAAACCGCGAATCAGTTCGGCCATTTCGCAGTCGCCGACGATGCGGGAGGCCAAGAGGCGTTGTTTCATCGCAGACTTATGCTGCGGCCGGGCGAAATATGTGAGGTCAGGGACATATATGCTCGCTTGAAAGACCGCCGCTATAATACCTGTTCTTTTTTGGCATGCAGACAGCATGGACGCTAACAATTGTGGTAGCAAGACTCTCTCGGGGGTGTGATAAACCTTCGGCAAGACAGACCTCCTTGGCGTGAAGGCTGGACCAGCGAAAATAGAAGAACTGAAGAAACTAAAGAAGAAGAATTACGACAAAATGCTGGCGAGTGTGGAGGCGTTTCCCGGCGGCGGAGAATTGTTCAAGCGATTGTCACAATTGGGGGTTCACTGGGCTATTGCTACCAGTGGCGGGCGCAAGGAGGTTCAACCGCTCGTGACTTTGCGGCTACAGCCAGGGCGAACTGGAGCAGGCCGGTGCTTATCGGGTTTACAGAGATCCGCAGGATTTGCACGAGCATCTGGAAGAACTCGGTATCAGTTAGGTTTGCATTCGGCATGAATGGTTCGAGCGCGGATGTGGCGCGTTCGTTGGAAACGGAGAAAGCATGGTTCCGCGTTTACTCGACAGAAGGCTCCAGGCCGTGATATACGTCGGCCTTCCCTCGGTATTCCCCGACTAAGGTTTTTCTTCACTGCACCACAATCCATCGCGGGCAAGACACTCGCGAACGGAGGATCCCATGATCCGAGAGCGAACACTAAAGGTTCTCTTGGTTTTATCTGGATTAGCTTGCCTGGCCGGTCTTTACCCGCTCACCGGAGCGCTGCGGGACGGCACCGCATCGGCGATCAACCGGCAGGACCAGATGATCCTCGGCATCTACATCGCGCTTGGCGTCTTCCTGCTAATCGCCGCCCGCAACCCTCGGGAGCATCGCAGCCTGATACTGTTCGCTGGCTGGTCAACGCTCGCTCATGACTTTGTCATGATCGTACAAGGGATTCAGTACCACGATCTGCGAGGCGATCTGCTCGGCTATTCTATAGGCGCCGCAATCGGCATCGCTCTCATTGCCTTGATGCCCGCAAAGCAGTCACAGGCAACGGGCGCTGCCGCGTAGCGCCGTTGCCAAGACCGCCTTCACACGCGTGCGGCGCGATGTGGGTCGTATTTTCAACTCTCGAAAATCTGCGCTCCGCTCGGGGGAATCTGCACTAACGGAGAACGTTGCTTCTCCTTTTCAGGCTGAACCCACACACGGACAGTCAATTACGGATAACCGTGGCGGTCGTTTTCTTACTCCGTCATCATCATTCAGGTTCGCCGTTTCCTTCGTTCGTTTCACGGTTGCCCGGTTTTTTTCGTGGGCTACAGCCGTTTCGCCTTAGAAGCTACATGCCTCGCTGGATTGCTGGGCTTTGCTCGCATGTCTACTCTGCGAACAGCTTAGATTCAACCAAGGGAGAAACCAATGAAAGAAAATACGCTTCGAGAGCTTTACATCGAGGAACTACGCGACATTTACGACGCAGAAACGCAGTTGGTAAAGGCGCTGCCGAAAATGGCGAAGGCTAGCACTTCCGAGAAGCTGCGCTCCGGCTTCGAAGAACACCTGCAACAGACCAAGGTGCACGTCGACCGGCTGCAACAGATTTTCGACGGTTTAGAGGAGAACTCGAGTGGGAAAAAGTGCAAAGGAATGCAGGGCTTGGTAAGCGAAGGGTCGGAAATGATCGACGGCGATTTCGAAGCGGACGTCCGAGACGCGGGGCTGATTTCCGCAGCGCAGCGTGTGGAGCATTACGAGATTGCCGCCTATGGGACAGTTCGCACGTACGCCACGATCCTTGGTGAGGAAGAGGCGGCTTCGTTACTGGAGCAGACTCTTGAAGAGGAAGAAGAGACCGATCAGAAGCTGACGGAACTCGCTGAAGAAATAAACGTGGAAGCGGCGGGTGGGCCGGGAATGACCGGCGGCGAAATTCTTACTGAAGAGGCGGAAGCCGAGTCGGGGGATGAAGTCACAGCAGACGAGATTCCTCCGATTGGAAAAGTACGGCCAGCAACCGCATAAATTTCACTACAAGCTTCAAGACCCACAGTCTTGAGGGGTACAAGGTGCAGAAGATGCAATACTGGGGTGTCCTGCTTGCACGGACACCCTTTTTTTGCCCTTTTGATTCGGTCTCAGTGAGACATGCGTAGTGCCAGAAAAAAGCGATTCTCGATCGGTCCGCGCTAAAGGGGCAGTGGCGTGGCTCCTCACGTTTGCTTCAGGCAATGTCGATATTTTGGGATTCATCGGGATTTACAAGCTGTTTACGGCGCATGTGACTGGCACAAGTGTGCAACTCGCGCGCAGCTTGGTTCGTGGAAACTGGCCCGAGGCGGCCATCGCCGGGGTGCTCGTGGGTGCGTTCTTCCTGGTCTCAATTGTGGGGCGCGCAATCATTGAAGCAGGCGCTCGAACGAAGTTTCGCAAGATTGCTTCTGTTACGTTAGCGCTGGAAGCCGTGATGATCGGGTGGCTCGGCTTTTCGGCCTCTTCCCTTCTGGCCAACCCGCCTGGGGGAGCTGGCGTAACCACGTTTACTCTGTACGTGCTGATTGGCACGCTGTCCTGTGCCATGGGATTACAGACGGCGACACTAACGGCGGTGGGCCCGCTGACGGTACACACAACTTTCGTAACCGGAATGATCAATAAGCTCGCAGAGATTACTTCTCACGTCTTTTTTGGCGCTTACGATTTGATTCGCAAGACTTCCCGGCAGGAACGGGAGGTTCGAAGCAAATTGAGGGATGACTGCGGTAAAGCCGGATTTTTATTTGGCATCTGGGTCGCATATGTCGCAGGGGCGGCGACGGGCACATGGTTGTATCGGCCACTTGGATTACGGGCGATGTTCGTATCCGTCGCACTGCTGGTTGTTGCGATTGGAGCCGATCAGGTGTGGGGTCTCTCGCGCCAGGAAGAAAAAGAACAGTCCGAAAGTTAGGAATCGCCGGGCGGTTGTTCTGTTTTTGGTTTGGGAACGCTGGGAAATTGCCCTTCCGCTTGCGATGCAGGGTCGCGCACGCAGCAGCAGCTGAAAGTAAAACGTACACCGAATCCGCGGTAAATCTACAGCCATTCGCCGATACAGCGCTTGCCAGTAGTTGTCCATGATTTGAGCAGATTTATGGTGATATAGCGGAGGAATATATTCAGGTGAAGATCGTAAACATACTCGGCTTAGCCATTCTGCAGACGGCAACCGTCAATACGGTATTGGGTCAAACTTCCAATAGCAATTCCATGTCGCCTGCAGCCGGCGACACCCACTTCGCGAAAGAAGCGGCGAGCGGCGGCATGGCTGAAGTGAAACTCGGCCAACTGGCGCAGCAGAATGGAGCGAGCGATGCGGTAAAGCAATTTGGCAAGCGGATGGAAAACGATCACTCGAAGGCCAACGACCAACTGAAGGACATCGCCTCGAAAGACAACATCGTGCTGCCAACCGATCTAAATCGAAAAGATCAGGCTACGTATGACCGCTTGTCCAAACTATCCGGCGCGGCATTTGATCGCGCGTACGCGCAGGACATGGTTTCCGATCACGAAAATGATGTCGCCGCCTTCAAAAAAGAATCAAATAACGGACAGAATCCGGACGTGAAAAACTTCGCTTTCCAAACCTTGCCTACGCTTCAAGAGCATTTGCGGCAAGCCAAGGGAATGGCAAACAGCGTGGGAGCGACAATCGCAAAACCCATGCAGTAAAGCCTGCATTGAATCGGCGGCAGTTTGGGGGCACAGTCGTACGGTCGTTCAGGTCACTGAGCCGCCGGTTTGATGCGAAAGAACTCGACAAATCCATGGATGAGCGTGCAAATCGGGATACGGGAATGGCGGCGCGCGCATACCACTTTCCTGCGCAGGATCTGGGACCAAGTTCAAGGGGATGATCTCCTCGACCTCGCTGCCCAGATCTCCTTTTACTTTGTGCTTTCGTTGTTTCCGTTTTTCATCGTAATGGCTGCGATCGTAGGGTCGCTGCCGTCGACCACACTGTGGAAGGCGTTCGCGACCTGGATGGTGACATATTTGCCAACCGAGTCGCGCAACTTCGTCTTCTCGCTCATTTTGAATTTGAGCGGTGGATCAAAGGGGATTTTGTCGCTGGGGCTGGTCACGGCGATCTGGAGCGCCTCTTCCGGGTTTGTAAGTTTGATGGAATCGCTGAGCGTCGCACACGGCCGCCGCGATACGCGGTCCTTCTGGTGCAAACATTCCGTAGCGGTGTGTTTCACTTTCCTGGCTGCGGTGTTTGCGCTGGCCTGTTTTGGTGTGATGACGCTGGGGCGCTGGGGATCGGGAATGATTCCTTTTTTTTCAAATGGCTGGAATCCTCCCAATCGTTTCTGGCAAGTTGGCCGTTGGGCCGCGACCCTGGTGCTGATGTGCGGCGGCGTGGATCTTGTGAATTATTTTTTACCGGATCGGAGACGGGCGTGGCGCTGGCTTTCGCCCGGTACGTTATTCGCGGTTTTGATGCTTTTAATCTCGACGGTTGGGCTGAATTTATATGTCGTGCACTTTTCTTCGTTTCCCAAGGTTTATGGGGCACTGGGAGGCTTCATCGTTTTGATGCTGTGGATTTATATCGCCAGTTTCATACTGCTGGTCGGCGCGGTGATCGACCATCAAATCGAGGCGCCGGCGAATTCGGCGGCTACGTGATAAGGCGTGAACCGCAGACAGCGCAATCGGTTCGCTGGGTGGCTGGACGGATGCCTGCGGCATTCGTTGCGGCATTGGTCTGTCTGGCTGGTTCCCTTCTGCTGCTGAGTTCCGCGGCCTCGGCGCAACAAACTCAGCCTGATACGTATGCGGGTTTCGAAGGACAAATGGTGTCGGGCGTCGAGATTGCGACACCGCCCAAGGCGGATCGAGAAGCACTTCAAAAGCTGATCCTGCAGCAAGCGGGTAAACCGTTCTCACTAGCGGATATCCGCGAAAGCGGAGTCGCGCTGCAAGCTACCCACCTTTTCACACAAGTACAAATTAACGTGCAGCCGGAGCAGGACGGACTTCGCATTCTTTTTATTTTGCAGCCCGCCGAGTACGTTGGAATCGTGCAGTTTACGGGAGTGGGCACGCGGTTCGCCTATACCGAACTGCTGGAAGCCGTAAATATCCCCGAACAGTCCCCTTTTGTGCCGGAGCTTCAGGATCGCGGACTCCAGGGATTGATGAGCTTCTTTCGTAAGCGCGGATATTTCGCAGCCGAAGCGCAGCCTGAGTTACAACGCGACGATGCGCACAGAATCGTCAATCCGACTTTTCATTGCACGATGAAAGAACAGGCGAAGGTGCGCAACATTATTTTCGAAGGATTATCAGAGCAACAGAGCACGGACGTTCGGCATGCGTTGCGAGGCGTAGTGGCGAAGTTAAAGCGCGTGACGCTGAAGCCGGGACAGAAATATTCGGAGCCAAACGTCACAAAGTCGATCGATTTCATCCGGCAACGATTGCACAAGGGGGATCAGCTCGCTCCGGACGTGCGTCTGGCATCCGCCGATTACGATGCCGCGGCGAATCGAGTGGACGTGAAGTTTCAAGTTACACCCGGGCCGCAAGTGACCGTGCGAATTTCCGGGGCCAAGGTCTCCACACGGACCATGCGGCGATTGATTCCCATCTATGAAGAAAACGCCGTGGACCAGGATTTAATAGATGAAGGGCAACGAAATCTGAAGTCCTACTTTCAAACAAAGGGGTATTTCGACGCGACCGTGGATTCGCGCGTCGATAAACACGACGGCCTGATGAATGTGGTTTACGAAGTCAGCCGCGGCGAAAAGCATATCGTGAAAGGCGTTTATTTTGACGGCGACCACTATTTCACCGACAAACAGCTGCAGCCACACGTGCTGATCAAGAAGGGTTTTTTATTTTTGCACGGAGATTACAGCGAACAGACGATGCGCAAGAGTGTGGATGCATTGACCGGGCTTTATAAGGACGCCGGATTCGCGGGTGTGTCAGTTCGGCCAAAGGTAGAGGACTTCAATCCGGAAGTAGACGTCACATTTGAAATCGCCGAAGGGCTGCAGGATACCGTCGCCAGCATACAGGTCCTGGACAATAAGACGCAGTCGTTGTCCACGCTGACGCGCAAGCATCCTTTGGTTCTGAAACCCGGGAAGCCCTATTCGCCAAGGCTACTGGAAGCGGATCGCAGCCAGTTGCTTGCCGCATATCTCGATCTTGGGTACTTAAACGTCAATTTTCATTCGTCGGTATCGCCAGCGGCGGACGACCTGCACAAAATGAACGTGACCTACACGATAAACGAGGGGCCGCAGGCGTTTATCAGCAATGTGGTTCTGCTTGGCCCGCAGCATACCAAGCGGCAATTCATACAAAAGATTTATGGCGCGCAGATCCAGCCCGACCAACCGCTAAGTGAAACTAAATTCTTACAGGCTCAAAGCGATTTGTACGATCTGGGAATTTTTGACTGGGCCAGCATAAGGGCTTTGCGCCCGATTGTGGATCAAACCCAGGAAGAAGTGCTGGTGAAAATTCATGAGTCGCCTCTGAATTCCATGGACATCGGGGGTGGGCTGGAGATTATTCCGCGCAGCGGCAACGTCCCAGCCAATTCCGTGGTGGTTCCGGGGATTCCGCCTATAAGTCTTGGCAACAAATTCACGGTGAGTCAGAAAAGTTATGTTGGCCCGCGGTTTACGTTTGACTTCTCGCGGCACGACATTCGCGGACGGGCCGAGACTGCCACCGCCGGCACAGTGCTTTCGCGTCTCGACCAGCGCGTGTTCTTTACTTATACCGATCCGCACCTGCATGGGTCTTCCTGGAGTTCGTTGCTGAACTTTTCCGCCGAACGAACCACGGAAAATCCTATTTATACCGCGGAGCTGGGATCCGCTTCCATTCAGGTGGAGAAAGCCCTGAACAAAAAGCAAACCAAGAATCTGATACTGCGTTACAGCTTTCAACGCACGAATTTGTACAATATTATTATTCCGGGATTGGTGTTGCCGCAAGATCAACATGTGCGGCTTTCGACTTTCGAAGTCGAATATGTGCGCGATACGCGGGACAATCCTCTGGACGCCCATCACGGCATATTTCAATCGTTCGACTTCGGCGTCACGCCGACGGCATTTGGTTCGAGCGCGAACTTCGTTCGCTTTTTAGGGCAAACTTCGTTTTACAAACCGGTGAAGCCGTGGCTGGTGTGGGCCAATAATTTTCGACTGGGGCTGGCGAAACCATTTTCGGGTTCTGACGTTCCCTTGAGCGAGCGTTTCTTTTCCGGAGGAGCGGATTCACTGCGAGGGTTTCCTATCAACGCGGCGGGGCCCCAGCGCCCCGTGCCGGTTTGCAGCAATCCTGCGGACCAGTCGACCTGCACGTTGATCAGTGTTCCAGAAGGCGGGGATATGTTGTTCATTTTTAACTCCGAGGCGCGTTTCCCGTTGCCGTTCAAAGAAGGATTGGGAGGAGTGGTCTTTTATGACGGCGGGAACGTATACAGCAACATAAATCTGAGGCAGTTGGCCGATAACTTTACTCATTCTGTGGGCGTGGGAGTTCGCTACAGGACTCCGGTAGGCCCTATACGGTTCGATCTTGGTTATCGCATTACAAATGTGCCAGGCGTGAATTCAACGCAATATTTTGTGTCTTTGGGACAATCGTTTTAATTTTTGGGCAGGACGTGGGTGTGCATCGTGACCAGTATTAGCAAAAGAATTGCACGAATCACTTTGATATTTGTTCCGGCGGTTTTGATCGCGCTGGCGTGTGTGGTGCTGGCGGTCGTTAATACCGGGTGGTTTCGCGATTTTTTGCGTGGAGAAATTATTGAACAGGTGGCCAAAGCTACCGGGGCGCGAGTGGAAATTGGGTCTGTTGTACCGCATTGGAGTCATGCGTCCATCGATTTGAACGATATTGTGGTTCACGCCACACGGGCTTCCCTGCGACCGGCACCGGCGGAGCCTCCACTTTTGCAAGCGAGACGGCTAGAACTTGCTGTGCAGTTAGCGCCGCTTCTTCATCGGCGGGTCCAACTACGTACGATTATTCTCGAACAGCCTGTAGCGCACGTGAATATTGATTCGCAGGGGCGCAGCAATTTGCCCGTACCGCCGCAACCCATCACCAGTAAAGAGCCGGATGCAGTTTTTGATCTCGCGATTCAGAACTGCGCTATTCACGCGGGGCAGCTTTTTTACAACGAAGCGGAAGTTCCGCTGGATGCCGAACTGCATGACCTGAAATTCCAGGCGAGTTATGGCGCTGCGACCGGGCAGTACAAGGGATCGCTTTCTTATGATCAGGGGCGTTTGACGACGGGACACCTTCGGCCTATAGAACACTCCGTGCATTTGGACTTTACGGCAAGCCGGACGAACTTTGCGATTACCACGCTGAACGTGGCGAGCGGCGCTTCACGGTTGGCGCTGAACGCGGAACTGACTAATTATGCGGACCCGACGATTAGCGGGAGCTATCAGGGAAGATTGTTTACCGGCGAACTGGCAGAAATTCTCAAGACGAACGCGCTGCCGGCGGGTGAGGCGGCTCTCAATGGAACATTTGGCTATCACGCAAGTGGAAACGAAAAGCAAAGCTTTCTGGAAGCGGCGAGCGTCGAAGGCAGGATGCGCAGCGACAGGTTAACGCTTCAGACTAACAAAGGACCGGTGGAGGCACGGGCTATCAGCGCGAAATACGAACTGAAAGATGCCAGCCTGCGTGTCACAGATGCGATTGGCGACATCCTGGGCGGCCGGGCGAAAGCGGATTTTGCCATGTCGCATGTGGACGCTGCAGCGCCGTCGTCGCGTTTGGATGCGTCTTTGAACGGCGTGTCGCTTGCAACCGTGAGCGATGCATTTGGTCCCCGGGATTTGCGCCGGGTTAAGTTAATTGGGACGACCGAGGTGGGCGTGCAAGCGTCGTGGTCGCGCTCGGCGAATAATTCCTTCGATAATTTGATCGCGCGCGCGAAGGTGGCAATATCCGGCCCGGCGCGGCGAGGAGCAACGGACGCAGCTAAAGACGCGCCGGCAAATGGCATTCCAGTGAATGGGTTAGTGCAGGCGAATTTCAATGGGCCGCGCAATGAAGTTTCGTTCGGCCAATCCTATCTGCAAACCACCAGCACGAAGCTGACGATTGGAGGAACGTTGGATTCGCGGCGCAGCGTGAGGTCCAATATAAATGCAATTGTCACGACGGACGATCTGCACGAAATCGCGTCGCTTGCGACTTTGGTGCAAAACGCGATGCAGCCTGCCGGGCATGCTCCCGCTGAGGTTCCGGACGTCCAGGGCAGCGGCAGCCTTAACGCTCATATCACCGGCTCCGTGCGCGAGCCGCGAATCCGAGGCCAGCTCTCGTTAGGGAATTTTGCGGTGAACGGCAGCCACTGGCATTCACTTTTTCTCAATCTCGATGCCAATTCATCACACGTCGATGTTCAAAACGGTAAGCTCGCAGCCGATCAGCATGCGCAGATTACTTTTGCTGGAAGCGCCGGTTTACAGAATTGGTCACCGGTACCGAGCAGCTCAATTTCGATGCAGGCGGCTGTTACCAATATATCCATCGCGGACACCGAAAAAATAGCACGGCTAAATTATCCAGTGAATGGAATTGTGTCAGCGAACATTTCAGTGTCGGGCACGAAACAGGACCCCGAGGGAAACGGCAGTCTCACTCTGGCCAATGGTTCGGCGTGGAATGAGGCCATCAAGAAGCTGGCGGTGAACGCGAAATTCCAGCAAGGAAGTATTCATTCGACCGTCGATTTACAGATTCCAGCCGGCGGCGTTGTGGCCAAGGCCGATTACAAACTGGCTACGCAGGAGTACAACGCGGGGCTTCATAGCGATGGCCTTAAGCTCGACGAAATCGCTGCGATTCAGCGCGGCACCACGGTTCGCGGTATATTGAATCTTTCCGCCAGCGGACATGGAACCGTTCAGAATCCTCAGCTGGAAGCGAACGCGACTGTGCAGCAATTGCTGATTCACGATCATCCGATTTCCAATGTATCGGCGCAGGTTACCGTGGCGCACGAACATGCCGATGTTTTTTTGCATTCCGTAGTCGATCAGGGCGCCTTGGAAGGAAAGGCCGATGTGGAATTGACCGGGCAGAGGAACGTAACTGCGACATTGGATGTGAAGGCGCTTCCGGTCGCCGCGGTTCTGGGGAATTTTTTCCCCGCGCAAAGTTCGCAGGTCAGCGGACAAACCGAGCTGCATTTAACCGTGCAAGGGCCCCTGCAACTTCCGGCACAAATGCAGGCACACCTGGAAATTCCCACGCTCAACGTCGCTTATGGAGGCGCCGAAATTGCGCTGAGCCGGCCGTTACAGGCTGACTATCGCAATGGAACAGTGACTCTGGCCCCTACTCAAATTCACGGGACCGGGACGGATCTCACGCTGCAAGGGTCCTTGCCGCTGAAAGGTGGCGCGCCCTACGCCGTCAAGGCAAACGGGACTGTAGATCTTGCTGCGCTGCAGAAATTCGTACCCAGTGTGCGTTCGTCCGGACGTATTGATATTAATTTAAACAGTCAGGGCCAATCGGTCGAGTCTGGCATTCAAGGCCAATTACGCGTTACGGATGCGGTCTTCTCCACCGCCGCGATTCCGGTGGGAATTGAAGGGTTAAATGCTCAGATCAATCTTTCGGGCACTCGCGCGGACATTGCAAAATTCAACGCAACGGCGGGTGGTGGAACGGTTACCGCTCGAGGTTTCCTGACATATGGGAGGGACGCCGCGTTCAATCTGGCGATGGAAGCGAAATCGGTGCGCATTCGCTATCCGCAGGGACTGCGTTCGGTCCTCAGCGGAAGAATTAACCTCGCCGGCAGCCCCAACGATTCGAATCTCACCGGGAGAGTGCTGGTAGACCGGCTGTCGTTTACGCAAGCTTTCGATCTTTCGACGTTTGCCGCGCAGTTTTCGCAAGATTCCACCGGGGCTGCGGCGTCGAAATTTGCCAGCGATATGAAATTGAACGTGGCGGTACAATCGGCCGACGATTTGAATCTGGCTAACAATAAAGTGAGCATTGCGGGCACCGCGAATCTGAATGTCACGGGAACCGCAGCCGATCCAGTGCTGCTCGGGCGAATTGCGCTGACCAATGGGGATGTATTTTTTTTGGGTAAGCGATTCGAGGTGCAGAGCGGGACGATCGAGTTCGCCAATCCTGTGCGCACCAATCCCGTGTTGAGCCTCTACGTTAAGACCACCATCGAACAGTACGATATCACCCTGAACCTTTCTGGACCGGCGGATCGTCTTCGCACGACTTACACGTCTGAGCCAGCCTTGCCGCAAGCGGATATTATTCACCTGCTGGCCTTTGGGAATATCAATGCTGAGGCCGCAGCGACTCCCACTTCGTCAGCTACATCCAGTGCTGAGTCTGTGCTGGCCGAGGGAGTGAGTGGGCAGGTGGCTGGCAAACTCGAAAACTTTACTGGGATTTCGCAGTTGTCGATCGACCCACTGGCTACTAACAGCCAGGGAAGTAATCCCGGGTCCCAGGTGGCGATTCAGGAACGGGTGACGGGGAGCTTGCTTCTGACTATCAGCACCGACGTGAATTCCACGCAGAATCAGTTGATTGAACTGCAGTACCAGGTGAATAAGAAGACGTCAGTCACCGTATTGCGGGATCAGTACGGCGGGTATGGGATCGATGTGCGGCTGCATAGGGTGTTTTGACGTTACCGGCCCGAAGAATCTCCTTTCGTTTCTTTCGTGGCAAAAGCCGGAGAGAGGTTCTTCGCTTCGCTCAAATGGCCGTCAAAAACAAATCGCGCCATTGCTCAGGGCGCTCCCATCGATGAAGAGCACTACTCCGGGGCGTTTGGGCGTTCGCGTCTCATTAAGTCGAAGGTGGCTTGGATTTCTTGCTTGTTCGCTAGCTCTTCCACTGGGATTGATATGCGGCGGCGCCAGTTTGGGCGTTCGAGATTTGTGGCCGGAAGGTTAACCTGCGAGACTTCGCCGGTTAAATTTTCCACCTGCAACATTGCGATAGCTGCTTTGCATCGCGCCAGGTAACCGTGAACTGCCAGGCATAATGGGTGATGCTCTGCGCCGTCGCCTGGCTTGAAACCTTCTTTCGATAGGGCTGCCAACAGCAGGGCTTTTTCTTCGGCTCGCTGTTTTTGGTGGCTTTCCGCGACTTTGGGATCTGGGTAGAGATTGTGGCGCTCGCGCAGTTCGATGTCGTCTGAAATCCACCAGCCTCGCAGCGTTGGAAGATCGTGGCTTCCTACTGTGGCTATCGATAGTTGCGGATAGCGCTCCGGCATTATGAAGCCGCCGTCTTCTTCTCGTTCGAAATAGAGGACCCGGTAGGAAAGGATTTTGTATTCCGCTAAGCGTTCGCGGAAACCTCCCGGGACCGTGCCGAGGTCTTCTCCTATTACCAGGCATTCATTGCGCCAACTCTCAAGGGCGAGAATTCCGGCGAGATCGTCGAATGGGTAGGTGACGTAGGCGCCTTGCGATGGTTTTTTGCCGCTCGGGATCCAATAGAGATGTTGCAGGCCGAGCACGTGATCGATGCGAAGCGCTCCTGCATGACGCATGTTGGCGCGGATTAGCTGGATGTAGTCTTGATAGCCTCGCTGGCGCAGTTTTCGCGGATCGAATGGTGGCAGGCCCCAGTCCTGGCCGGCTGGATTCCAGAGGTCGGGTGGGACGCCTACGTGGGCGCTTTCTATTACCGTGTCTTGTTGAACCCAGGATTCTGCGCCTCTGGCGTCTGAGCCGACTGCAAGATCGCGGTAGAGTCCGAGTATCATTTTTTCGGAATCCGCGCGGTTTGCGGCGTTCGCCAGCTGCGAATCGGCGATCCATTGCGTCCACAATAGAAATTCTATTTCGTTGGTGTGTTCGGCGGCGAAACGCTCGACAGCGCCTGAATCGGGGCGGCGGAATTCATCGGGCCACGCGCGCCAATCCGAGAGCGAAAAGTCCTCCTGGATGAATTTGATGCGAAGCGCCTGGAAGATACAGAAAAGGTGGAGCGGGGAGCCGCCTTCGGATACAAACTTCGCGAAGGCGTTTCGTCTTTCGTCGGGCGCTTCGCTTTTGAAATGTGAGAATACTGCCTGCAGGGCGTTCCACTTCAATTTTTTCACGGATTCATAATTGACCGCTGTGGACGCTCGAACTCTTGCTAGCTCTTGCGAAAATTCAGTCGCGCCGATGAGCGCCTGGGCTTCGGCGCAGGCTGGGAATTCCGGGATGGCGGTAACGTCGATATTCAGGACGTTCAGATACAGGCGGCTGACGGGTGAATACGGGCTGGCGTGCTCTGGGGTATCCAAGAACATCGCGTGAAGTGGGTTCAGGCCGATCACTGAGGCGCCGGATTTTGCGGCCAGGTCAATTAAGGCTGCGAGATCGCCGAAATCTCCTATGCCCCAGTTATGCGCTGACTTCAGTAGATACAGCTGCACGGCAAGACCCCAGATTCGTTCGCCGTTTTTCAAGGCCGGTGGCAGCCAACAACCTGGCGGCGTGACGATCAGCGGCATAACCGAGTCCGCCACTTCGCATCGGTGATAGCCCAGCGGGAGTCTTTGCGGCAACTTCAGGCGTTTGGCCGGTTTTTTGCTTGACCCATTTTCCCTTCCGGCGTTTTGCGCGCGGGATTTGCGGATCATTCCTTGCAGTGCTGTGGTTCCGTCTTCGAGGACTATTCGCCAGCTCAGGTTTGTGTCGCTGGCGCTGACGTTTATGGGAATGCGAACTGGCTGCTTGTCTTCTCTCACTACTAGAACGGGAGGAAGGCGGCGAAGGCTGTCGGCTGCTTCGAGTTCTTTTAGCTTTGCTTCGGCTTGAGGTTCGTCGGCTACTTCGCATTGCATGGTGTAAAGTACGGACCTAATTACTTCGGGGGAAAGGACCATGCGTGTTCCGGCTGCGTTGATGTACTGAAGCTCAATGCCCATTCGCCTGGCTAATTGCAACAGGGCTTTATCGACGGCGCGACCTCTAACTGTGCGGGCTTTCAAGACAACTCCCAATTTTCAGGGCGATTCGACAATGGACCATACTACGGACCACGGCTGGATCGAAGCCGAACTGGAGGTTCCGCCCTCGCGCCAGATTATGCGGCCTTGCAAATCGAAATGTCTGGCTGGCGGTTGATCGGAAAGGCTTGCTTGCAAAATTAATTGGCTTCCCTCTCCCAGACGCCATTTTACCGTGAGAAGTTCACTGACGACTGTGTAAGTCGATTCGCCGCCTTTTATCTCACGGAGGCGCGGAATAATTTCCTTTTTGCGTACTGCCAGGATGGCGCGATACCAGGTGAGCCATTGCTTGTGAGCGGGGGTTTGCGGCTCTTGCCAGTCCAACCTGGCCGAATCGAAGGTCGCGGGCGAGATGGGATCGGGGATTTTCTCTCTGGCAGCCAGATCCTGGAATTCAGGGAAACTTGCGAATTCGCCGCGCCGTCCGTTGCGAACTGCGTCGGCGAGGTCGTCTGTGAAATCGCAGAAGAACGGAAACGGCTGCGATGCGCCCCATTCCTCGCCCATGAACAGCATTGGTATTTGCGGACACAGAAGATAAATCGCGGCGACCGCGCGGATCGCTTCGGGTTTTGCTATGGCTGTGAGCCGTTCGCCAAAGGCGCGATTGCCCACCTGATCGTGATTCTGGATGAAATCCACGAAGGCCACCGGCGGCAGGAAAGCGCTTGGTTCGCCGTGCGACTTCCCGTCCGCAAATTTTGATGGCTCGCCTTGAAACGCGAAACCCTCGGCCAGTGCGCGACCGAGTTTATTGAGATCGCCAGCGTAATCCATGTAGTAGCCGCCGTTCTCGCCTGTGGCTGCTGCGTGCAGGGTGTGGTGCAAGTCGTCGTTCCATTGCGCGTCATAAAGCCGCGGCTTGTTGCGGTCATTGCGCGCGAGGAATCTGGATTGGTTGGCGTAATTCTCGAGCACTAGATGCACGTGACGATCCGAGCCGACCGATTGGTGAACTTTTTCCGCCAGCTCTTCCAAAATGTGGGAGCGGCTTTCGTCGATGATGGCGTGAACGGCATCGAGCCGCAGGCCATCGAATTGGAATTCTTCGATCCAATAGAGCGCATTGTGAAGGACGAAATCGCGGACCGGGCGGCTTTCCTGCCCATCGTAGTTTACAGCTTTGCCCCACGGTGTGTGGTGACGGCCTGTAAATATTGGCGGCGCGTAGAGTGGAAGGAAATTGCCGTCTGGACCGAAGTGGTTGTAAACAACGTCCAGAAAAATTGCCAGGCCTTTGCCGTGGGCCGCGTCGATCAGCGCTTTCAGATCATCGGGCGTGCCGTAGACGGAATCTGGCGCGTATAAAAGCACGCCGTCGTAGCCCCAGTTGCGCTGGCCTGGGAAATCGGAGACTGGCATCAGCTCGAGGGCGGTGATGCCGAGGTCACGGAGATGATCGAGTTTGCCGATGATTGCACGGAATGTGCCTTCGGGGGTGAAGGTGCCAACGTGTAGTTCGTACAGAACGCATTCGTGCCAGGGGCGTCCTGTCCATTGATTATTTTCCCATTCGTATGCTGCCGGGTCGATTACCTGGCTTGGTCCGTGGACGTCTTCGGGCTGGTAGCGCGAAGCTGGGTCGGGGACGTGCGTATTGTCTTCCAGCAGAAATTGATAGCGGTCTCCGGCTTTGGATTGGCGCGAAATCAGTGCGTGCCAGCCGCCTGGACGCTTCTCCATCGCGAGCTCGTTGCCGTTCTGAAATAAAATTCTCATGCGATCCTGGCCAGGGGCCCACAACGAAAAGCGTACGCCACCTTCTGGACGGACTTCGGCTCCGAATGGCATTGGGTGCGCGGATCTGAGCAAGAGTGGCATGGGCCCCGGTTATTGCGTAGGTGTTTGACCGCTGCGCGATAATTCAAATGCGATTCGCCGTACGGCTCTGCCGGGTTCTCCGGGCGTGATGGCTGCAAAGAGTAGAAAGGAACGGCCAGCCACCGTGTATTTGTCTCCCGTCTTCATATAGGAGGTGTCGGAGCGATCCGGATCGTTTGTGTCGATCAAGCAGAGCCAACGATCGCCATCGTGAAATGTCGGCAGAGCAAGTTCGACTGGTTCGTGATCGGAATTCAGGGCTAGAAAAACCGTTACGTCGGCTGCCGGGCGTTTGATACCGCTTACTTGCGCTCGGCCGTCCATCAGCATGCCCAGGAAACGCCTGTTGGGGTCTTTCCAGTCGCCGTCGTTGAATTCAACACCGTTCGCGTTGAGCCAGGTGACGTCTTTTACGCCGATCTCTTCGTTGCACTCGGCAGTCAGGAAGCGATTGCGGCGAAGGATCGGCAGCGCATGGCGCAGCATCGTGAGCTTGCGGGTGAACTCGCTGAGACTTTTTCCTCTGTCGGAGAAGCGTTCCCAATCGACCCAGCTGATTTTGTTGTCCTGGCAATAGGCATTATTGTTTCCTTCTTGGGTACGGCCGAACTCGTCACCGCCTAGTAACATTGGGGTGCCCTGCGCCAGTAACAGCGTGGCCAATAAATTGCGTTTCTGGCGCTCTCGTAAATCGATTATGTCCTGGGTGTCTGTTGGGCCTTCTACTCCACAATTCCAGGAGAGCGGGTTCTTGTTGCCGTCTTCATTGTTTTCGCCGTTGGCTTCATTGTGCCTAACATTATAGGAGACGAGATCGTTGAGCGTGAATCCGTCATGCGCGGTGACCAAATTCACGCTGGCCCAAGGCTTTCGGCCGCGCTTGTTAAAAACATCGGCAGAACCTGCCAGCCTGGAAGCCGCTTCTGGAACTTTGCCTTCATCGCCTTTCCAGTAACTGCGCATATTGTCACGGAAGCGGTCGTTCCATTCAGCCCACCCGGGAGAAAACGAGCCGACCTGGTAGCCGCCTGGTCCCAGGTCCCAAGGTTCGGCAATTAGTTTTACCTGGTTGAGGACTGGATCCTGGCGGCAGCTATCCAGGAATCCGCCGCCTTGATCGAAGCCGTAGGGTTCGCGGCCAAGAATCGTGGCCAGATCAAAACGGAATCCGTCGACGTGCATTTCCGTTGCCCAGTAGCGGAGGCTATCCATCACCATTTGAAGGACGCGCGGATGACTGAGGTTTACGGTGTTTCCGGTGCCTGTGTCATTGATGTAGTAGCGGCGCTTTTCCATCAGGCGATAGTAAGAGGCGTTGTCGATGCCTTTAAAAGAGATGGTTGGGCCTCGCTCGTTGCCTTCGGCGGTGTGGTTGTAGACGACGTCGAGGATTACTTCGAGGCCGACGTCGTGCAGATGAGCGATCATCTGCTTGACCTCTGCGATCGCTCCGGTGGCGAAATAGCGCGGCTCCGGGGCGAAGAACCCGATGGTGTTGTAGCCCCAATAATTTGTGAGGTTCTTTTCCAGAAGATGGCTGTCGTCAATGAAGGCGTGGATGGGCAGGAGTTCCACGGCGGTTACGCCGACGCTCTTGATGTAATCGATTACTACTTTGCGGCCGAGGCCCATGAACGTACCACGAAATTCTTCCGGAACGAGGGGGTGCTGCTTGGTGAAACCTTTAACGTGGATTTCATAGACGATGGTTTGATCCCAGGGGACCGATGGCTTGCGGTCGCGAGACCAGGTGAACGATGGATCGACTACACGACACTTGGGCATGAAGGGCGCGCTGTCTCGTTCGTCGAAGGTGAGATCGTTTTGCGATTCCAGTTTGTAGCCGAATATTTCAGGGCCCCACTTCAGTTTGCCGACATAGGCTTTGCCGTAGGGGTCGAGGAGGAGTTTGTTGGGATTGAATCTGTGCCCGGCCTCGGGTTGATACGGGCCGTGAACCCTGTAACCGTAAACCGTGCCCGGACCGGCATCCGGTAAGTAACCATGCCAGACTTCGTCTGTGTATTCCGGGAGTTCGAGGCGCTCGATTTCTTTTTCTCCGGTGGGATCGAAGAGGCAGAGTTCGACCTTCGTGGCATTGGCGGAGAATAAGGTGAAATTTACGCCGATGCCGTCCCAGGTGGCTCCTTGAGGTGTGGGCAGCCCTTCGACGATGCGAGAAACGATGGCAGATTTCGGAGTGGGAACCAGCTTGGGTTTGACAGTCGTTTGTTTTGGCACAGTTTTATGGGCTCGAAATTCTGAATGACTGGAATTTAATGCTGCGACAACTCCGGAGAGTTACAGCCGGAAAGATACGTTAGCCCGGGCACAGTGCCAATACAACAATTACAGTATGGCGGAACCTGCCGTTTGTGGTGACACTACTCCTAGATTGTTGGTCCCTGCAAGCGCTTCGATTTGCCCTGACATCACACTATGCCGCCTATTTCTCTAGCTCAACAAGTCGCCGCACTGTTTATCCTGGCTATTCCGATTGCGGCGATCAGCTGGACGATTACGCACGAGGAAATCTTCCGCGAGCCGCGGACGTGGTGCGCGGATAAGAGCAAGGAGTGCGGGCGTGTGTACCAGCGCAAGTTCTTTTATGTTTTTACCTGTGAGTATTGCCTGAGCCATTATGTGACGATCGCTTTCTTGTTTTTGACTCGTTACAAATTGTTGTTCGGCGATTGGCGCGGATACTTGATTGGGGGCTTCGCGCTGGTATGGATCGCGAACATGTATATGAACGCATTCGCGCGGCTGCGGCTTGAAATCAAGGAAGAGCGGTTGGAAATAACTTCGAAGGAAGCTGCCTTGCCCGAACGGGCCGAAGAAAAAACAAAGGCTGCGGCGGCTGGAGCGTCGAGATAACTCTCCATCAGAATAACCCCAAAGCCGTTTGGCTTTCGCGGCGGACTTGTTTCATGGTGCAGTCTTTGGGAGCTTTTTCCGGGCGCCAGCGAAGGAATTTTGTGCCGTGGCGGAAGCGGCCGCCCGTGAAATGATCGAATTCGACTTCCACGACCAGTTTTGTTTCGAGCGGTTCCCATTCCGTGGAATGCTTGGTGCTCCAACGGCTCGGGCCTCTCGGTGCTTTGCCCGTGAAGCCAGGCGGCTGGATGAGCTTTTCGAGTTTTTTTGTCAGCGCCGCGCGATCTTCGTCGCGAATCGATGCGCTGAAGCCCACATGATCCAGTAATCCTTCTTTGTTGTAAAGACCCAGCAAGAACGATCCTACCTGTTTCTTTTTTTGCAGATAGCGGAATCCGCCCACCACGCAATCGGCGTTGCGGCGTTTTTTGATTTTTTGCATACCGGTGCGTTCACCGGATTGATATGCGAGGTCGTCGCGCTTTGCGACGATGCCGTCGAGGCCTACTCCCATGTGAAACCATTTCTTTGCCATGGCGACGTCGTGGGTGGCCGGGGAGAGGTGGATGTTGGGGTTTTCCTTCAGGTATTCTTTTGCGAACGCTTCCAAGGCTTTGCGCCTGTTGCGGAGCGGTTCGCCTGCGAGGTTTTTGCCGCGGTCATCAACCAGCAAATCGAAGACAATGAAGACCGATGGCGTTTCCTGGCTCAGTTTCAAAATGCGGCTGGCTGCGGGATGGATGCGCATCAGCAGGTCGTCGAAGGAGAGGTCTCCGTCGACTGGAATTACGATTTCACCGTCGAGCACGAATTTTTTGGCTTTCAGCGCGGATAATTTCGCTACGAGCTCCGGGAAATAGCGGGTGAGAGACTTTGCCGATTTGGATTGCAGGTCAATGTGGGCGCCGTCGCGAAATGCCAGGCAGCGGAATCCATCCCATTTGGGCTCGTAGTGCCAGTCGCGGCCGGATGGGAGCTCGCTGGCGATTTGCGCTTCCATCGGAGGATAATTTTTGGGGAGCGCGAGGGTCATAGGAATTTGTCAAGACGCGTGCGGCCCGCCGGTGAGATCAGCGGCTTCCACAGATCGCCTAGTTTAGCCAAACGGGGCGGCACTGTTTTCATCGTGAAGTCTTCCATCTTTACGCCGCGTTCAACTTCTTCCCAAGTTAAGGGCGTTGAGACCGTGGCTGCTGGCTTTGGCCGGACGGAATAGACGGAGGCCAGCGTGCGGTTCCAAGCGTTTTGATTGTAGTCGACCAGCACGTGGTTCGGTGGGCGATTGGCGATGCGGTACTCCGAGGTGACCAGTTTGGGATTTCGTTTCGCCAGCTCTATGGCGAATGCTTTTGCGAAACTCCAAACCTGTTTTTGCGATGGGCCGCGGGCTATTGCGACGTATACGTGAATTCCGCGCGAGCCTGTGGTCTTGGCGTAGCTTGTGATTTTTAAGGAATCCAGGGCGTTCCTTACCAGCAGCGCAGTTTGCAGGACCTGTTTGAATGTTGCGTTAGGCGTTGGGTCGAGGTCGAAATGCAGATAGTCGGGGCGGTCTACGTCGTCGCATTGCGCGTACCAGGGGTTCAGGTCTATGCAGCCCAGATTTATGACCCACAGTAAAGAAGAGAGGTGCTCTATTACCGGAAAATCGATTACGTTGCCGGAGTGATGTTCGATTGAGCAGACTGGAATTGATGGAGGCCTGGGGCTCGGAGCGCGTTTCATAAAGAAAAATTCGCCGTCGATGCCATTGGGGTAGCGCTTCATTACCATGGCGCGGTTTTTCAAGTGTGGAAGGAGCCAGGTGGAGACGTCGGCGTAGTATTGCAGCAGGTCGCGTTTCGTCAGGCGTAATTGCGGCCAGAAGATTTTTTTTAGGTTGGTTAGTTTAACCGGGCCGCCTGCGACATCCAGTTCGGCGGTTTCGACGCCTTCGGGGATCTCAAGAGCGCGGGGTGGTTTCGAGCGGCCCTTCGTTGCAATAGTCTTCGGCTTGGCTTTGAGCTTGGCCGGATTGGTCGCTTTCCGCAAGTTGTCGATAGTCCCTTGAGCGGGGTGAGTCAGGAATACCCGGAGAACTTGAGAACTTGGGAGGCGGGCATGCAGATGCCCTCAGCGCACTTGTTTGGGATTGAGGATGGCCGCACGGGATGTGAGATTCGAGGGGTAAACAGCCCAAAATAATGACGATTAGAATTTGGTTCCGTTGTTTGTTTTCTGTGGGTTACGGCGAATTCTAATCGGCCGGCGTGACGATTAGAAATTTGTGCGCGTCGATCGAGTTGGGAGCTTCCCGGGCCGAGGGCATGGTGGGCGCGCGGGCATTTGTGGTGCCCAGTTGTCGCCCGTCTGCCAGTGCGCGGTGCCTTAGTTCCCATGCTGCGCCATAGTCCTCGGAGAAGAAATCCCCGACCGACGTTAACATATGATTCAGGGATATTCAAGAGTACCCATAACCTTGGGTGGGTGCCAATCTTACAAATCCCGAAACCATTCAACGCCTGGAGTTTGGTGGCGAAGACGGCGGCAGCCTGCGCAGTCATGGGGTGACGCCGACGTGCGTGCTGCTACGCGAAGTGTGCCGCGCCTACGGCGCTTGGCATTGCTGGCGTTGCAGCCGCGCACCCTTTGCAAAACCGGCAAAGAGTGCGGCACCCTCAAGAACAAAGTCCACGGATAAAGGCCACGGATAAAGGCCACGGATAAAGGCCACGGCATATGCCTGGGGCCAGCGCTTCGGCGCTGGGCGCTTATTGGCTGCCGATGGATTTGCTGACGTTGGCTGCTGGCGCTATCTGATCGGATGCGGGGGTTGGCACTGAGAATCCAGCAGGTGCCGCGCTACGGCGCTGGTTGGCCTATGGCAGGGCCGAAGCCGCGGCGCGGGTTTCTCCCGGCAGAATCCGCGCGTTTACTTCGGCCAGAGGTCGCTAAACATTTTTACCGTTGCGGGGCCGTGCCCGGCGTAATGATTGTTGGCGTAGGCGTAAATTCTTACGCCGCGGCGCACAACCTGCGTGCAATATTTTACCCATTCCTGAAGATCGGCGCCGCGGTCAACGATGGTTTTGTCCCAAGTGGTGGTGATTTTTTCGATTCCCTTGCGATCGCCGAGCCATCGGACGTAGGTGAAATCCGTGGTGATGGGATCAAACTTTTTCGCTAGTTCGTGAGGGCGCGGCATCCATCCTCGATCGGTGAGGGCCAGAGCTACCTTGTGTTGGCGCAAGAGATCGGCGAAGGGGACGTCCAACCAATTTTTATTGCGGATTTCCACTGCGAATCGCACACCGGTGTTTTGCGTCCTGCGCAGAAAAGCGTCCAGGCGCGCGAGGAATTCCGCCGCGTTTGCGAATACTTCACTGCCGAAATAAGGAAATTGCAGAAGTAAGGGGCCGAGTTTTTCGCGGAGTTGGGACATGGCCTGCAGAAACTCGTCGATCTCGGGGTGGCAATCGACCAGGATTTTTTGGTGCGTGACGGTTTGCGGAACTTTGGCCGCGAAGATGAAGTCCGATGGCGTCTTGTCGTACCAGCTTTTAACGGTAGCTGGTGTGGGAGTGCGGTAATACGTGGAGTCGACTTCTACTGTGTTGAATTTAGTTGCGTAATGGCGAAGGTAATCACGCTGAGGCAAATCATTGGGGTAGAACGTGCCTTGCCAACCTGCCGCAGTGAATGCCGAAGTTCCGGCGAGCACGTTGGGGGGCAAATCCGGGCGTTCGAGTTTAGGCGCGGGCGCCGGTGACGTGGGGTCCTGACCGAAGTCCAGGTTCAGAGTGCCTTGCGAATATTCGGCGCGCTTTTCGCGGTCCACGATTTTCGCAGCGTATCATAGGCGAGGAGGCGGCGCGCCCGGGGAGAGCCGAACTCCCGGCGTAACCCACGCCACCCTCGATCTCGCCGCCCAGCCCGGGGGCTATTTCAAGGGCAACTTCCAACCACACTTCTCCTCGCCCTCAATTGTCGGTAATGCAGGTTCGATCCGCAGTCGCCGCACGGTAAGACTTTGCGTTCTCTTCGGTCGTCGCATCGAGGTTTCACATTTCACTCAAATATTTTTTTCCGTGTCTCCCGCATACCAGATGTCATATGGCAATCGCGTTCGTGACCGTACGGCCGTTCTACACATTTATGTAGGGTGAGCATAGTAGGCATCTTATCGCTCAGAAGATCGTGGCGACGAACGTGCGATATGCGTTGGTGGGGAAAGTCAGCTTGCCGATTGAAGCTCCCTGACTGAACGAAAACTGGAGATGAACATGCAATTGAACAAGAACTTCCGGCTCGGAGCGTTATTCGCGGCCTTGCTGCTCTTGCTGCCCACCATGATTTCGGCGCAGAGCGTTGTTACTGGCGCAATCAGCGGAATCATTACCGATCCTTCCAACGCGATGATCGCTGAAGCTACGGTGAATCTGAAAAACAACGCCACTGGAGAGGCACGCACAACAACATCAAGTTCAAGCGGGCTATATGAATTCACGCTGCTAAAGCCGGGCACGTACACGCTGACCACTACGCAAGCGGGATTCAAGCAGGCCAATCAAACGGTAGAAGTTCTTCTTGGCCAAACCGCGCCTGCAAACATGAAGTTGGAAGTTGGAAGCGGCGCCATCACCGTTGAAGTAACCGGCCAAGGCGCCATGTTGCAAACCGAGGATGCGAATATTTCCTCGAATTTCGATACGAACCAGATTCAGAATACGCCGAACCCCGGGGGCGACATTACGTACGTGGCCCAGACCGCGCCGGGCATCACCATGAACAGCTCGACGGGCGGAGGCTATGGCAACTTTAGTGCGTTCGGTCTGCCAGGCACCTCCAACCTCTTCACGGTTAATGGCAACGACTACAACGACGCCTTTTTGAACCTGAACAATTCAGGCTCCAGTAATTTGCTGTTGGGCGGCAATGAACTTCAGGAAGTTGCAGTGGTGAGCAACGGCTACACCGGACAATATGGCCGGCAGGCGGGCGCTCAAATCGATTACAGCACGAAATCCGGCGGCAACGCTTTTCACGGCGATACGGTCTACAACTGGACAGGCCGGGCGCTTACGGCCAACGATCCGTTAAATAAGGCTGCCGGCAATACGCGACCATTCGAAAACAATAACCAGTGGGCGGCAGCAATCGGCGGCCCCATCAAGAAAGACAAAGCGTACTTCTTCGTGAATACGGAAGGAATTCGGTACATTTTTGGTTCCATCGAGCACGACACGGTGCCCACGCCAGCGTTTGAAAGCTTCGTGCAGGGAAATGTTCCCGCGGATCCTGCCACGCAAGCGTTTTATGCGAATGTGTTCAAACTATATAACAGCGCGCCCGGGGTGGGCAGCGCGAAACCAAATGCCAACAGCTGTCCGGGATTCGTAACTGCGCCAGGAGCCACAGGTGACGCCTGCACCGAGACCTTTTCGCAGTCCGCGTCCAGCGGAAACAAGGAATGGTTGCTTAGCGGCCGGGTGGACTACAGTTTCGGGGACAATGACAAAATCTTCGGGCGGGTGAGATTCGATCGGGGAGTACAGCCAACCTACACGGACCCGATTAACCCTGCATTTAACACTTCGAGCATTCAGCCGCAAGACGAAGGCCAGTTGAATTACACCCACATATTTTCGCCGACAGTGGTGAACAACTTCATCTTCTCCGACTTGTTTTACTCGGCGGTTTTCGGCAATTTGAATCCGTCGTCGGCGCTGGGCCTTTTCCCGGGTAACCTTGAATTTCTAGTGGATGGAGCATTGACTCCCCTTGGCACGGGATCTGGCAATCCCAACGGATTCGCCGCAGGTTTCCAATTCCCGGAAGGCCGCCATGTGGAACAGTGGGGATTGGTGGACGACCTGTCCGTAACGCGAGGAAACCACGGTTTCAAGATGGGAGTGAACTTCCGGCGGGATGATGTAACGGACTATACGGCAGCGGAAAACACGCTGTATCCCGAGGTGGACGTCACCTTGTTTGGATTTGCGAACGATCAAGTTGCCCCAGCAGGCTGTAGCGCAACGCCACCCACTAACAGTCAAGTCGGCTGCGGCAGCGTGCTTTACAACTTTGCATCTCAAATCAGACAACCCGCCGCCTACTACAGCATGGGGCTCTACTTCCAGGACGAGTATCGCGTCAACTCCAAGCTGAAGTTAACGTTAACGCTGAGGGCCGACCGCAACTCAGGAGGCATATGCCACTCCGGCTGCGCGAGCCTGCCCGTTGCGCCGTTCAACGACTCGCCGCACGGAGCGACGATTCCGTACGATGAATCGTTCGCCACCGGCAACAAGACGATTATTCCGGGTATTGAAAAGGTTGTTTTCGAGCCAAGGTTCGGTTTGGCCTGGAGCCCGGTCGGTCAAAATACCGTGATTCGCGCGGGCATAGGCTTGTTTACCGATCTTTATCCTGGAGGCCTGCTGAGCCTGTTCGATACGAATTTCCCGCAGGTAAACTTGTTCGACGTGCCGACGGGAAGCGTGGCGTTCGACCTGGCACCTCCGGGATCCACTGCCTTTCCCGGCAGCGGCGCAAACCTGGTGACGGAGTGCAATGGCGCGTTTTTGTCGAATTACAATAGCGGCGGAAGCTTGACGACTGGTGGTGCCAGCCACGGTGGTTACGCTGGCGCAGCGGCACCGTTTGGAGGATGCCTGAACGCGCAGGGCGCCCTTTCTGTTCCGAACCTGAATGACGTCAGCCGCAACTTCCAGAATCCGAAGTACGTGGAGTGGAACTTTGAATTACAGCATACGTTCGGAACACGCACCGTGGTCTCGGCCAATTACGTTGGCAACCATGGGTATGACGGTCTAGCTTTGAATCCGGGCTTGAACGGCTTTGGTTTTGGCAACCTTCCGGCAAGCGCGCCAGACCCGCGTGTGGGCCGCGTGGATTATCTATACAGCGGGTCAGTATCGAATTATGACGGCGTTACTTTCTCCATCCAGGAAAACCAGTGGCATGGATTGACCGGCCGGCTGAACTATACGTACTCCCATGCGCTTGACGAGTTCTCGAACGTGCCAGAAGAGCCCTTCAGCGTTATCACCAGCATCCTGACTCAGGTCAATCCTTACAATCTGAGGTCGCAATATTCTTCGGGAGACAACGACGCGCGGCACCAGATATCGGGCACCTACGTCTACCAACTGCCGTTCAAAAGCGAGCAGCGCCTGGTGAATGCAGCCGTGGGCGGATGGATGATTTCCGGTACGATGTTCTATCGCTCGGGATTTCCCTTCAGCGTCATCGATGGCGGAGAGACCGCAGCGTTGGTCGGTAACAACCTGGGAGGCACAAGTTCATTTGGCTCAACTATCCTTTCGCAGCCGCTGCCGACCTTCACGCAGAGAAACTTCAGCAACGGGCGAGCTTGTGTGCTGGTTGCGTGCTTCTCGGCGGCGGACTTCGCCACCAGTACGGGCTTTACGGGTGATGTCGGCCGTAATGCGTTTCGCGGTCCAGGATTCCTGGGGGGCGACTTGAGCGTGAGGAAGAATTTTGCAATCACCGAACGAATGACGTTCCAGATTGCTTTGAACGCCTACAACTGGTTCAACCATGCGAATTATGGTTCGCCTTATCCGAACACTAACGCGCCTTTCTTTGGCCAGGTAGCGTTCATGCAGTTCACGCCGACGTCGCCTTACGGAGCGTTCGCGGCCGCTGCCACGGACCAGAGAATTGCTCAAATCACGGGCAAGTTCATTTTCTGACCTTCCCCGTTGCAAAAAAGGCGGCTCTTCGCGAGCCGCCTTTTTTTTGATGTCATGTTCGGACCAATTTGGATTGGAGAATCGTTTAGCGCTTTTCACACACGTCAGATAGTTGGTGGAGAATAAGCGAAATCTATCCAGCGCGCCCATAAGTCCGGTTGTAGGAAGTAACCTTCGACTTACTTCTTTCCGCTTTTACTGTTCACAATCCGTTTCTAGACACCGAACGTCGGCGGAGTCTGCCTTTTTTGGGCCGGCGCCCAATTACGGACAGGACTCGAAGATACATCGCTGTGCGTGGCGAATCCCAATGCGGCGCAGAATGCTGGGAGCCCACGAATTTGGTCGCGACATTATCAATCAAACTGGTCAGCGCGTATCGAATCTGAACGGGAAATGCAGGCGTGCTCCCGCTTTCCGCATACTCACTTGACGGCCTCTGGCGCGATCTTTTTGCGTTTTCGTTCGTCTGCAATGACTGTGCAACGGTTTGGCGTGCTCGCAATAAAGGCAGAAGTCGGAACGACTTTATTTTCAGAGGGAAGGAGTGGCGCGCCCGGAGCGAAGCGCGAAATCTTACGAACGGCCGCGCCGAAAGGCCGACTGCGCTAAGGGAAATAACTCTCATCGCATCGGATTTGGTTGGGCTCAAAGAAGAGAGATTCGGAAAATTCTCACCAAAGCTATTGAAGACTCCTACAGCGCGCAGAAACGGTGGTAGGCTTCAAGGGAAGCTTAGGTTTGCTCAAAAATAGACGCGCCGAAACGGTTGACCTGGATACAATAAGCGTTTACTTCGTGAACTAGTCTCTTTTGCGACATTCTGATATAACGTAGCACCAATGGATGTAGAAACCATTGTCCAAATCCTGTTGGCAGCTGAGGCTGAACACAGCGCGGGTCTTCCCGATGATCACTACAGCCTATGCGATGCAGTTAAGGTCCAATTCACTCTCAGAAAATACGAAGACAATCAACAGCAATGCGATGAAGTCAGAGATTTATCGGAACTTGCAAAACGCGCCACGCTTTTCAACATGAAAGTGTCTCGCGGCTACTCGTTCGAGGCCGAGATTTCGATAGGACCCCACAAGAACACCCTTTCAACCAGTGGGGCAATGCCGTACGGCGAGCGCATGGGCCTTTTTCATAAAATCGAACACATATTCCAGCTTAGGCGCATGTGGTGGAGAAACTTTGTTCGGAAAACCGGAAGCTTGATGCCATGGTGGCTAACCCTAATTCTTTTGTGGGTATGGTTTTATCCAATTCTGTACTTCGGCGATTATCTGACCAAATTCGTTTCGAAGTTCTGGGCAATGGCAATTTCGATTTCATTAGGAATGTTTTGTTTCATCTCCGTTTGGATTGGAGGTTGGAATGGAAGCGTGGTTGAATTTCAGCCATCCTCTAAACGAGCAAAGTTGCGCGAAGAAGCCGTCGGCAGGGTCGGCTGGGAAACGGTCAAGGCGCTTTTCTACATTTTTGGGACGATACTCACACTTTTGATAATTCACAAATACCTACCATGGTTAAAACCGTAGACGCGTCTTTCATCGGCCCCTACCTGTTTTTCGAAGTAGAAGCCAAATGACAGCGAACAAACGATGGAATAAGTAATCGATTTCTTCGCTCGTCTGCAGGCTCACTTGGTCGGCGTTTGCGTGCCGAATAAAAAATCCGTTACCGAATTCTTCCAATTTGCGCATCTCTGCGTCTAGCATTTCTTGAACCTGAGGTTCGGGAGACACCCGAGCAATTAGAGCTGGCGACGATCGGCGCTTGTCTTCGCGTGGGGGTTCCAGTGTTTTTATCCGTTCGAATGCGTGAAATAAATCATTCAGGCTGTCGTAACGCGTGCGGAAATCCGGAGCGCTGAATCTATTTCGCGCAGATTCTAGCAGCCGGTTCAAATCGGCATCTTCGCTATCGAAGTGCGCCGTGGGCAACACGTCACGAAGAACCAGCGGAATTAGCCGTCTCACTTCTCCATTGGGTTGGAGTTCGAAGGCCAAATGGTTGCGGATGAGAATCGAGTTGATCTCTTCTACTAATTGCTCCTGACCCCTTTCACGAGAGAAATTCATGTAATGCGAGTGAGCGAAATGACGATGCAGTTCAGCCCTAGTTGGAAGTGAGGCGTGCCGAAAACAAAATTCGACCAGCTCCAAGGAGGCAACTGTTTCAGGAACAATGTCTGGATTCAAAGGCAACGGAATGTGAGGATGATCACCCGCCAGACGCAAATAAAATTGCCTCGCGTTACAACCCGTAATCGCCTCGTTCATTCCGTCATCGACACAAGACCGATCGGGAAAATCGGCCATGAACAGGCCAGTCCGCAACGCAGATTCGATCGCGCCAACGATACCTTGCCACGCAGCCGGGGTGATCTGTTCTCGATCTCGTACGGGCGGGCCGTTTTCCCTCGCTCCGAGATAGTTCATTTTTCGAATCCTCCGCTCAACATTCGCCAATGTCGCGCATTCCATCTTGCCGCTACGACCCCTCTTTCTCTCGCGGAAACCGCCCGCCAGCACGTTTTCGTCCTCGGAATGGGGATTTCACTGCCAGCGGTGAGAATTTTATCGGGGCTCGAAACCTAGATCTGGACTAAAACTAAAACTGCGGGGCCGATTCATTTTTTGAAAATATCGATTTTCCCCAATAAAAGTGGCGCGCCCGGAGAGAGTCGAACTCCCGACCTTTTGGTTCGTAGCCAAACGCTCTATCCAGCTGAGCTACGGGCGCGCCGGAACGGCGCATGCAGTGCGAATAGATTACGATACGTTGAGCGGGACTTCAACAACCGACCGGAAGTGGAACTGCGAGATGGTGCGGGTATCTCAATTTCGCATTCGATTCCTTTGGAATTGCAATGTGTTTGAAGCCAAGGCAAGGATCGGAGGTGTCGCACCTACGACGCTCGGGCGTTTTCTTTATGTC
>Ga0182015_10000163_pt1 | contig 94754 bp, 77 predicted proteins | sample 712P3MmetaG_FD_120478 | JGI IMG/M metagenome (GOLD analysis project Ga0182015, IMG submission 120478) | Permafrost microbial communities from Stordalen Mire, Sweden - 712P3M metaG | ecosystem: Environmental > Terrestrial > Soil > Wetlands > Permafrost | place: Sweden: Stordalen | collected...
CGCCGGGAATCTTTTCAATCTTAGAATCGTTAAAGACCTGCATTTGTACGACGTGACCTTGACCGCTGTACCGGCATACCCGCGCGGAACGTCCGTTGCCGCCCGCAGTTTCGGAAATGTTGTGCCTGAGTGTGTCTTGGCCGAGTGTCGCTCATTTTCTACAGGAGTTAAGACAGGCCGACCCACGCAACGAGAAATTGATTTGTACAACTTACGAGCACGAGCATTGAAAATCGCCATCGAAATGGACAACTAAGGAGCACCAAAAATGACAATGACAAAAGCTAATTTTATGCGCGCTAATCGCTGCGACCTCAATGATCCCGATTGCGAAACGGAGCTTGACGAAGACAACGACGAAACCGCTTCGCTCACAGGGAACAAGGGAGCCGAGAAAGTTTTTATTAAAGGCAAAACTCGTTTGAGTGTGACCGGCGATAAGAATTTATCGCGCCGCCCGAAATCCATTCGGCCCGTTGACGTTTCGAGTGCGCCGCGTCCAAGAGGTAAAACATAATGGCCGAAATAACCGACAACATGCCGCGCGCCACCGTTCCGGGAATGTTTCCCGTACGGTCCGTGGAGTCCGAAAGTAGCGTTCTGAGCATCCGTGAAGCTAACCGTGAGCGGCTCCATTACATCGCCGAAAATAATCGGCGTGGCCGCGAAACAGCGCGTCAACGCATTGCAGCCGAAGCACTGGCCGAAAAACATCTAACCGCTTCGCAACTCGCCCAGCGTGAAAATGTTTCGCCGCGCTTATACTCGCTGATTCTTAAACTCGAAACGGAAACGGCTAGAAAATAAATGGACAACGCTAATTCAGAATACGCAGCCGAGCGGCATTGTTGCCGCATCGAAGCGGACGTTGAGGGGTTGACGGAATTAGTCAACGGCCTAAATTTGGTCTTCTACGATTTGCAGGACCGCATCGCCAAATTGGAAGGCAGCCGTACGGAAAATGGAAAGACAGGCCCGCCGTATCGCGGGGGCACTCCAAAAGAGCGCGCGGTACTGAGCACCTAGCGATGAGTGTCTTTCATTTTTACGGGCACGAGATCGAAATTGAACCAAACCAAACTACCGGCTTTGATTACACCGCGCATAATTCAAGTGGCGTTGTAATTTTGGCTGGCTTTGACCTCAGTGCGAGAAATGAATCTAAAGTGCTAGAGCGTGTCAAAATAAAATTGCGCGAGATAGACAGCCGCCCGCTTATTCGAGTGAAGCCGCCGAAAAATAAAGATGCCGAGCCGCTATCGCCGCCACCGCCGCGCAACCGCAAAGCTCCGCGCAAAGAAGTGAAACCGCGCAAGAAACGTGAGTCGGTTTTTTTCCAATAGTGTTTTTGTTTCGGTCATGCGCTGCCCGTAGTTCACGCCGAGCGCAACGGAGGCACCTTCCTCCAAGATTGACGGCGCGGATAACTGGTGTAGGAGCCGCGAGCATCGAAGCGTGATTGATCGCGCAGAGTTAAGGAACTCGGAACTGCAATCACGCACATCCCTTTTCCCTTCCTTCCTGCTTTTCCAATCCCAAAGGAGTCTGCGTTGCCCGACTTTGAAAATTGTGTTCTTTCACACCGCACGCCGATGAATCGCTGGGTTTATCCCGATCCTCCAAAGGTTCCGCCCCAGGCCACGATTGCGTTGACTCGGCGCCCTCAGATTGAGCCGCACGGCGAAAGGTGCGCAATCATTTTCCAGATGCAGCTTTGGCAGCTGTGCCAATTATCTGGGCGGCATCGTGTAGCGTCTTCTTGGTCAAACCGGGCTTGTGCTCCGCATCGAACACTTTGTCAGTGGGCGGCGTGAAGACATTCCTAACCGAGTCAATAACGAAGTCGGAGTACTTACTCTGGTCGTCGGTCCCGTCTTCCTTCAAGATGGAGTGTATCAAGTCCCGATAGGGAGTCAGCGAAACGGACACGCTCGCCTTAAAAGCGTATTCCTCCTCCAGTCGCGCTCTCTGTTGTACTGAACCGTGCAGAATGCGAGGGCGTAGCCGAGCGGAAGCGTAAGCGAGAGCTTTATCCAAAACGCGACGCTGTGGGCGTTGTAGTAGTGCGCTTCGGCGGCAATGTAGATCGTGACAATCGCCGACATCAAGACCAAACCCAATATGGTGTAGACCCACATCATTTTTGACTTGGCAATCATGTTCTGCCGCGCTTGGAACGCGCCGAATAACTGGAATCCGGTGGCCTGCTCGATCTGTGCCTTTATTTGATTTTTCAGCTCCGCCAATTCAGCCACCAACTGCGCCGTGCTCGTTTTATTCGCTTCGATTGTCACTTCGGAGCGGGTAGCCAACTGCGCGGCGAGCCCGTTCAGCGTTGCTTGGGAATCTGTCGCGAACTTGTTAAATGACGTGTCGTGAGTTTCTAGCGTCTTTTCCAGCTTCGCGTCGACACTTTGCTGAAAATTGGTTATTCCCTGTCGAAGGTCAGAATTTAGCTTGGCAATCAACGCCTTGGTTTCTGAGACGTTTGCATTGATGTCGTTCGTGAGTTTTTCGCTAACTGTTTTTTCCGTTTTCTGAAGTGCCTCAATAGAAGAATTAATTGCGGCGGTCGAATCATTGACGAACTTCTTCACGCTTGTTTCCGATATCCTAATTAAATTGGCCGCATCTTCTCCTGTTTGATTAATTTTCCCTCTGTATTCCTCAACTTCCGAGTAAAACTTCCTAATGCTCCCATCGAGGGCGAGCAATTCGTTATTTGCAGTCTTTATGGCGGAGAAAAGCTCGCCGCCCTGTTTCTCGTTCTGTTGAATCGTCGCAAAAAAAGCGGATACCTTGACGTTAACGTCCTTGATTTGATCCAGAAGAGCCACGGACGCGGAATCGGTTTTCTGGACTTGTTCAAGTAAGGATGTCGCTTCCAGCTTCTTCTGCTCAATCTCTTTCGCCGAAACAACGGCGACCATCGAAGCCTCCGTTGCCGCTTCGAGCGCCGCGATTGCTTTAGAAATCTGTACTTCCTGGGTTTTGATCTGATTTAGCTTTTTCTGATAACCAAGGACTTGATCCGAAAGGTTGTGAAGGCCATATTTCCAGATGGAAGTATTCAGGGTTTCGATCGAATTCACCAAGTTTACGATTTCGTCTGTGCCCGCTGTAAGTCCTTGAAGAGACTTAGAGATGACCTGTAGATTTACGAAGAGTTCCTTCTGGACTGTGATTGGTAGCTGGACCAGCTTCTGCTTCTCAATCGCGTCTTCGAGCAAGCCACGGGCCGAGGAGAGGTTGATGAAGCTCTCCCGTAGGCTCACTGTTCCACGGCTCTGGTCGAATTGTAGCTCTTCGGCCTTTTTCGTTGCCGCCGCCATCGCCTCTTCGGTTAGCGTAGAAGATAGCGCCCAGATTTGGCTGAGAAGGTCACCGCTTGGCGGAGTAGTTTGGCCTGAGGTTACGGGTGGCTCTTGGTCGTCGGGCATGGGCATCTCCGCGTCGCATAGTAACTGAATATTTTTAGCAGGACAATGACTGCGCACGGCTGCTATTTTCACTGTGGGGACGTATTAAGGTGGGAGCGCCGCTGTGCGTAAATCCGCATTGGAGCGTCCGGCTTAAGAATTTCCGTCGTGCTTGGTTGAAGGCCACAGCGAGTCAATCCGCTCCAATATCCGATTTGCCGCCGCAATCGCGTCGGCAATCGCGCACTCTGTTGCGGGACACGGTTTGAACTCGTACTTCGTAAGCGCCCGCGCCTCAACCAATCCAAGCATGGATTTTCTGTCGCGACACGATCATCAAGCTAATCCATACACCCAATCCTGAATATAAAGAACTAGCGGCGCAAAAGGCCGGGCCAGCAGCCTAATACTCTGAATTAAAGCTGTCGCAATACCCCCAAATCATCAAGCCCCCCCGTTGTGGGGGTGCGAGTTCGGAACAAAAATCGCGGATATGTTTGCCAGAGTCATCGCTATACGTAAGCTCGCCCACCACGAAGACCACACGGCGACCATAAACCAAGTTGTCATAATCCTCGGGAGACAGGATCGATCCTTGCGCTGTAGACCAACCACTCACTCCTTTGGCCAACACGAAGCTGCCTTCAGCGGGTTCCGATGTTTTCGTGCCTTGAAATTGTGTCAACGCATCACTCTGGCTCATGGGTGACAGGTCGGGTTCAATGAATACATGCCTGCGCGCCCCGATGTTATATGCCACGCCCGGCCCCGTATTTAAGTAGGTGAAGTTAAACTCAAGCGGTAGGTTTATCACCAGAAATTCTGCCAGATGATTTGGGTCCGGGCCGGATGCCCAATTCCCCGACGGTCTTCCGATAGTCGGATACGGCTGAATATCGAAATGCGCGCGGTCGCGTGGGGTTCGATAAGCCATTACTACTACTAAGGCTACTCCGAGCGCTCCCGCTAAGATGAATATCCCGTCATAGAACATCATCTTGCGTCTTCTATTTTTGTCTTCCGGGGGAATGGGGTGCGTGGCCATACGCCACCCCAAATAAGCGTTAACGAATTGACAGACGCCCGCAGCGGTAGCAATGACGATAGTCCAAAACATGCGCTGTGCCTCCGTAATAACTCAGTCGAATCCAAAAACGACAAACGTGCGTTGCGGAGCGGTTTTGGACATATACGATGCTCGGTCGATCTCGGCGTCATCGCAATTTTATGGTGGAAACGCCCGGACCGCAATGCTCGCGATTGCGCTCCCGGTTCGCCTACCGTTGCCGTTGTCAACAGTTTCTTAGTCTGTTACCCTTCCCGTGTCGTTTCTCGGCCTCTCGCAAAGCCACATCATTCACACGCGAACCGGGAGCGGTGTCTCCGTGTTTCTCCGCCCGTTCGGGTAGAGGCCGAGAATGCAAGTATGGATAACTTCACGGCACGCTGGGGAGGGACGATGAAGATGGTCTTCAAGAAAGTTTCGCTTCTCTTTGTAATCTCGTTGATGTTGATTGGGTGCGGTGGAGGCGGCAGCAGCGGTGGAAGTGGGGGCGGTGGCAACGGGGGAGTGAGCACTGCTGGGGATGCACAAGGCGTTTATTCGGGTACGGCATCGAGCGGGTACTCCTTTTATTCTATTGTCCTTCCAGATGATAAATTCTACGGCGTATATGGCACGATCAGCGGTGGCGAGTTTCTTCTCTCCGGAATGATTACCGGCCAGGGCACGTCGGGCAGCAGCACGTACACTGCCAGCGTGACCGACTTCCTTTCCGCAGGCCTCATAAACAGCGGCAGCATCACGGCGTCATACGTTGCGGGTTCTAGTTTTAGCGGCACGCTGGATGAGAACGGAACAATTACAACCTTTACTGGGACATCGTTGTCAGCTTCTTTGTTTGACTACGATACGCCAGCATCGCTTTCTGCCATCACTGGCGCTTGGACAGGCAATTTGCTGCTGGGCGGAGAAACTGCAACAGTTACGATTAACTCTAACGGTAGCGTGAGCGGGTCGAATTTAGGATGCTCGTTTTCAGGAACGGTTGCGGCGGATAGCTCCAACAAGAATTTCTTCGACGTGTCTCTGACTTTTGGTGCAAGTCCCTGTTCACTTCCGAATCAGACAGCATCTGGCATCGGAGTTGAATTTTTGCTCTCGGACGGCGTAACTCATCAACTTTTGGGGGCGGTTAGCACGGGTACTTCTGCGGGGACCGTCTTTGCTGCCGAGAGGTAGGGTCGATGTCTTTGGGCTGGGGTTTTGTTTATCTCGTCCTCTTTCTTGTGCGGTGGGTTAAGCGCGGACACACGCAACCGGGCTAGTTCGGAAAATGGAGTTGGCGCGGCTGTACGGAAAATATGCTTAGGGGTGCAAGTCGCCCATGAGAAAAATAGAAAGGCTAGGCGGGAAGGCTTTCCTTTATCGCTGTCAAGTTTGCGGCTACGAAACCGACGAAATCACGAAAACGAAAAAGAACGCTGACGAAATGCCGCTCACAGTTTGTCCTGTCTGCGGAAGCAAGGTGCGCGAGTTGTGATCCAAGATCGGGCGCGGCTGTGCGGGAAACCGAGGATCGCGGTATGTTTGAGCTAAACGACAAAGTGCGAGTCATAAGTGACGGACGGATCGGAAAAATCAAGCAGCGAGTCGGCGACAGTAAAATCGTAAGATATTTGGTTCGCTTCGACAACAAGATCGAGGAGGGAGATTGGTTCGAGTCTGAGCAACTTGAACTCGTGAAGGAATACGAAGCGCCGCCGACATCGTGAAGAATCACTCAAATCGTTGTGCCCAATTTTGTCTTAGCAGCATATGGTAAAATCCGCCGCTAGGTGCTTCCATGAAGTTCGCAACCCGCTCACTTTTGGCTGGTCTTCTTATTACTTTCTCGGTTGCGGCGGCTCAGGATAAGCCTCCTGACAAGGCCGCAATCGTTGATTCCTTCAAGCAGAAAATACAGGAGTTTTTGAACGACGAGAATTCAGCGAGAGGACCGGAACACGCAAATGTGATTTCCATCGACACGCCTCCACTAAACGCGAAGAAAAAGATGCTGCATAAAGACGGCACGCCCTGTAGTGCTTTTCATACTGGCATGTGTGTCTACGCCTGGGTTGACGATTCCGGGGCGGAGTATCTCAACTCTAAGGGAAAGCCGTGTGGCGGAGATAGCTGTGTCGTATGGACGAAATCCTACCTCGCAACCGTGTCAACATACGATTTCGATGTTAAGAAGACGGATTCGCTTGTCACTCCGTACACAGGAATCTTAAGTCACAGTGAAGTTGTGTGGTCTACAGTGGGTCATGCCACCAAGGACGAAGCCGAGAAGGACCCGAATTTTAATTCTTCTCCGGGCGAACCGTTCACGTTTACTTACGGATACCAAGATGGTGGGTGGAATTTGCTGAAGCAGCCCTGATAGTTGCTCTCGTGACAATGGGCCTGTTCTTGAGGCCTTTGGTGCACGTGATACGCGTGGTGTTCCCGAAAAACATTACGACTCCGCGCTGACTCCGCAGTCAAGAACCCCCGTCGCCCTTCGGATTAGGCCAAAGCGAATCAATCCGCGTCAGGATTCTATTGGCCGCTGCAATGGCGTCTGCAATCGCGCACTCGGTTGCGGGACAGCTTTTGTATTCGTACTCGTGGATTTTTCGCGCCGCCAAAATCGTGGCGCAAAGGGCGACCGTTCGTTTTCTCTCTTCGTCCATAACCGGTATTCTACGCCTTCGCTTCTTATTCGCCTACAGCAAATGATAGAATCCGCGCCGGGAGGACGAGCTATGCGGAGATTACCAACACTCATTGCAGCAATTCTGTGCGTACTTTGTTTTGATTCGGTAGGCGCACAGGATAACTTGGTGCCCCTGCATGTTTATGGCGGCAAAGCCGAAGACCTTGTAAACGAATGTATGGCTGTTGACCGAATGGACCCCGCGACGGGAACTGTGCCCGTGAAAGATGCTCAGGGGATTGGGTTGTGCTTCGGCTATCTCTCAGGTGTGGTGGACGTGCACAACGTACTAAATGTGGAGTCGCCGAACGGTGGTTCCTATTGCATACCCGAAAATGCGTCGATAACTCAGCTCGCAAAGGTCGTTCTGAAGTATGGTGATGACCACCCTGAGATATTGAACCAGCCAGCAATTGGGCTGGTAGGGTTCGCATTTGTCCAAAGCTTCCCATGCAAATCACAGGGTCAGTGAAGCCGAGACGATGCCTGCAAACGTAAGAAGAGGACTGCACCGTACTTTCTTAGGACTGGCCGTCGCATGGATTGCGTACTGGCTTGTTATTTTTCCGATGCGCGAACGGCGGGATGCCGAGTCCGCATCCTCGGCGACAGGTGAGCAATGCGTTGCCACGGTCTTGCAAGATACGGACGCGCACGATGATTTGTGTTCAAGTACACAGCAGGCGAACCCGAAATCAGCAGCAACCGCCCAACAGTACGAGGAATGTATAGCGCGGGGCAGAGACGAAATGATGCAAAACGTCCAGTTGTGTGACCGAGAGTCGCAATTTAGTTACCACATGCGATATTCTTCAAAATCCACTTATTTGGTCGCCTCCCTTTCCGCGTTGTTACCGATCCTCCCCGTGTACGGAGCGCTGTGGGGCGTTCTGTGGATTGTCGAAGGCTTCAAGGCGAAAAACGACTAGAGTGAGTTTCAGCTTTGCGAAGGCGCTCCGTGCCGCCGTTTATTTGTGAAAGCTTTGGGGGACAACTCGGGCCACGCAAATTCTAGTTAGATCGTGGGGCAATCGAAGGGACAACTTACCGGGGCAGCGCATTCGAGTAAGTGCAACGGTTCGAGCGGCTTAGAGTTATTCGCCAGAAGCTCCAAAGGCTGGCGTGCTACCGATTGCACTACCCCGGAGCAGCGCGAAAAGTGTAGCAGAGCCGCCGCGCGCTGCGCCATGTATCCCGCCGCGGCTTCATCTCCCATGTTGTTTCTGCTACGCTGAAGCGAGCGCAACTGTGGAGAGGTGTCCGAGCGGTTTAAGGAGCACGCTTGGAAAGCGTGTGTTGGGGAAACTCAACCGTGGGTTCGAATCCCACCCTCTCCGCCACTCACCCGTTACGGTATCTTCGCCAGCCGAATCCAGTCACCAAATCGGCCATCGTCGCACCGCTCGCGCCTACTCCCCGGAGATCACGGTCACGCTGGCGCTGCCACCATTGGCCACGTAAATCTTGTTGGTCACCGGGTTCACGGCCAGAGCGTGGGGGCCATCTCCGACCGCCACCGTAGTGGTCTTGTTTGTCGCCCCGTCAATCACCGTCATATTCTGAGTGGCATTATGGGGCACGTAAATCCGGTTCGTCGCGGGATTCGCCGCCACGGCCTCTGGGCGCCGCACGACCGTCAAGGTTGCGCCCGGCGTCGCGTGGACGCTGCTGGTCGCGCCGTGAATCACTGTCACGGCGCCAAAGCTGCCGGGATCGCCGCTGCATGAAGGGTCATTTCCGCAGGTATCGACCACATAAATCTCATTCGTCGACGAATTCACGGCCACGTCATCGGGATCGTTTCCGGCGGCCACCGAGGTGGTATTGTTCGTGGCGCCGTCGATCACCGTCACATTGCCGTCTTGCAGACTCGTCACGTAAATCTGATTCGTCACCGAGTCCACCGCCAAGGCGACGGGATCCTTCCCAGTCGCCACCGTGGCGGCAGCGTCCGTGGCACCGTCAATCACCGTTACGTTGTCGCTCTCCATATTCGCCACGTAAATCTTGTTCGTCACCGTGTTCACCGCCAGCGCGCCGGGTTCTATTCCGGCCGCCACCGTCGACGTTCTGTTCGTGGCCCCGTCGATTACCGTCACGTCGCCGTCGTTTATATTCGAAACGTAAATTTTGTTCGTAACCGGATCCACCGCCACTCCAAACGGTCGCGTGCCGACCGCCACTGTGGTGGTAGCGTTCGTGGCGCCGTCAATCACCGAGACGTTGTTGGTGGTTTGATTGACCACGTAAACCTTGTTCGTCACCGGGTTCACGGCCACAGCGTAGGGTTCGGTCCCGACGGCCACCGTGGTGGTGGCGTTGGTTGCGCCGTCGATCACCGTCACGTTGTCGCTGTCGTTGTTTGCCACGTAAATCTTGTTCGTCGCTGTGTTCAGGGCAACGGCCACCGGGCCATCCCCGGTCGCCACCGTCACCGCGCTTTGCGAGAAACCGCGCGCCGGCCAGCCAAGCAGCATCAACATCACCAACGCTGCTTTCTCCAAGGGTCGCAGCGGCCGCCAGCGTTGGGGTCGGCTGCGGACCGGGCTTCCCGCGGGTCCACAAGGGCCGTCGGCACGCCGCGGTGCGGGCCGCCGGAAGAATACGAGACCTCTTGATGTGTGCGCATGATCGCCCAAGCGTTGTGTGAACATTGCCCGATTCTCTCACGAGCGGGTTCATCTTCCGCATCGCCAAAACAAGAGCGAACAAACGGTTATCTGCTGCTGCGCGCGTCCCGCGAGGGTATAGCGATGGCGGTGGGTTGCAATTCCGGCCGGAGCTCGAGCGGACTCTTTCTCAATTCACGAGAACATAGCGGTATCCGCCGTAACCGTTTAACATCTATACGTATCCTATGGACGGGCCTGTCTGGAGCACGCGGCACAGCGGGCGCCGGCTCGCGGAACTCGAAATCGTGGAGGCAAGATCATGAAAGAAAATCCGTTGAAACAATTGGGAGCGCTCGGCCAGTCCATCTGGCTCGATTACATCCGCCGCGACCTGATTTCGAGCGGCCAGCTCCGGCGTCTGATCGAAGACGATGGTCTGCGAGGCATGACCTCGAATCCCGCCATCTTTGAGAAGGCCATCTCCGAGAGCCACGATTACGACGACGACATTCGCGCGCTGTCGCAGAAGGGAAAAAGCGTCGTTGAGATCTACGAAGCTCTCAGCCAGCGCGACGTCCAAAGCGCCGCCGACGAATTCCGCCCTCTCTACGATTCGATGGACGGCAAGGACGGATACGTCAGTCTCGAAGTTAATCCGCATCTCGCGCACGATACGAATGGAACCATCGCCGAGGCGCGCCGCTTGTGGGCCGCTCTCAATCGGCCGAATGTCTTCATCAAAGTTCCCGCAACCGCTGAAGGACTGCCCGCCATCCAGCAACTCATCGGCGAAGGCATCAGCGTCAACGTGACGCTGCTCTTCGGTTTGCCGCGTTACCGCCAAGTCGCGGAAGCTTACATCGCCGGCCTCGAAGCGTGCGCGGCCAAAGGGAAGCCGGTGAAGTACGTCGCTTCCGTCGCCAGTTTTTTTGTAAGCCGTATCGATGCGATGGTGGATCCGCTTTTGGAAAAGCCCGCCGCGCAGGGCGGCCAGGAATCGTATCTCGATAAAAGGGTGCATGGGCAAGTCGCCATCGCCAGCGCCAAGCTGGCCTATCAGATATTCAAAGAAATATTCGGCAGCGATCGTTTCAAGAAATTGGCCGCCAAGGGCGCGCGCACCCAGCGCCTGCTCTGGGCCAGCACCAGCACCAAGAATCCCGCCTACAGCGATGTGAAATACGTCGAGGCCCTCATCGGACCGGACACGGTTGACACCGCGCCGCTTGAAACCATTGACGCCTACCGCGATCACGGCGATCCGAAAGCGCGCCTTGAAGAGGATGTCGAAGGAGCGCGCTGGGCGCTCGCACAACTGCCCGAAGTGGGCATCAAGATCGACGACATAACGCAGAAGCTTGAAGACGAAGGCGTCGCGAAGTTCAATCAGCCGTTCGACAAGCTGATGGAGACTTTGAAGCAACGTTCATCCCCGCACGCAGTGCAAGCGTCATCGACGGCGTCATGAAGATCAGTCCGCTCGCGGGGAAGCCGGCGCCGGAATCGATCCTCGTCAACGTGCCGCGCCTTGTCGCCGCGTATTATACCGAGACGCCCGACCCTTCCGTTCCGGCGCAGCGAGTTGCCTTCGGCACGTCGGGGCATCGCGGTTCCGCGTTCGATAAATCTTTCAACGAGTCGCACATCCTCGCCATCAGCCACGCGATTTGCCTCTACCGCAGGCAGCAGATGATTGATGGCCCGCTGTTTCTCGGAATGGATACGCATGCGCTCTCCGTGCCCGCGATGGCCAGCGCGGTTGAGGTTTTGGCGGCCAACGGCGTGGAACTGATGATCTCGGAAGGCGACGAGTACACGCCCACACCGGCCGTCTCCCACGCGATTCTCGTTTACAACCGCGGCCGCAAAACCGGATTGGCCGACGGCATCGTCATCACGCCCTCGCACAATCCGCCCGAGGACGGCGGCTTCAAGTACAACCCGCCCAACGGCGGGCCCGCTGAAAGCGGCGTCACGAAGTGGATTGAGACAAGAGCAAATGAAGCCCTCGAAAACAATTTGCGGGCCGTGAAGCGCATCTCTCTCGATAAGGCGCTCAGCGCTTCAACAACGCACCGGCACGATTACCTTGGCACGTACATCGCCGATCTCGCGAACGTCGTCGATATGGACGCGATTCGCGGATCGAAGTTGCGCCTGGGCGTCGATCCGCTCGGCGGCGCGGGCGTCCATTACTGGGCGCGAATCGCCGAGCGCTACGGTTTGAATCTCACCGTCGTCAGCGAAACCGTCGATCCCACCTTCCGATTCATGACGGTGGACTGGGATGGCCGCATCCGCATGGACCCTTCTTCGCCCTATGCGATGCAGCGATTGATCGCCATGAAGGACCGCTTCGATCTCTCCTTCGCTTGCGACACGGATCACGACCGGCACGGCATCGTCACCAAAAGCGTGGGCTTGCTTCCGCCGAACCACTATCTTTCCGTCGCCGTCTTCTACCTCTTCCAGCATCGGCCGAAGTGGCGCAAGGAAGCCGCGGTCGGCAAGACCGTCGTCAGCAGCCAGATGATCGATCGCGTCACGGCAAAGCTCGGCCGAAAACTCTACGAAGTGCCGGTCGGTTTCAAATGGTTCGTCGACGGATTGCTTGACGGCTCGCTCGGCTTCGGCGGCGAAGAAAGCGCCGGCGCATCGTTTTCACGTCTCGATGGCGCGGTGTGGACCACGGACAAGGACGGATTGATCCCCGCATTGTTGTCGGCGGAAATCACGGCGCGCATCGGCCGCGATCCCGGCGAGATCTATCAGGACCTCACGCGCGAGTTCGGCGCTCCCGCGTACGACCGCGTCGATGCCCCCGCCACTCCCGATCAAAAAGAACTCTTGTCGAAACTTTCGCCGCAACAAGTGAAGATCACCGATATGGCGGGCGAAAAAATCCAGTCCATCCTCACCACCGCGCCGGGCAATGGCGCGCCCATCGGCGGATTGAAAGCCATCGCGGAAAGCGCATGGTTCGCGGCGCGCCCCTCGGGAACCGAAAATATCTACAAGATTTATGCCGAAAGCTTCCAGGGAGCGGATCATTTGCGCCGCATTCTCGCCGAAGCGCAGACAATCGTAGACGACGCGCTGGCCGCCGCGCCGCAGCGGCAGACGGCCGGCGGAGCGAAGTAAGCGCGGCGCAACGCTGCGTACCCGCACGGACGCGATCGAAGATTGCGTCCGTGGAAAATTTCGAGCGCACACCATGACCGAGCAAACCCGCGCCCGCCGCCCGAAAGACGATCCCGATTCCGGGAATGTGGAAGGCTTCGCATCTTTGGCGGAGCTTGCCCTCGACATGCGCTGGGCGTGGAATCACGATACCGACGGCGTTTGGCGCACGCTCGATCCCGTGCTGTGGGCGCTCACAGAGAATCCGTGGGTCGTCCTGCAAACCGCCTCGCGAGACCAGCTCACCCGCGTGCTTGCCGATCCCGCGTTCCGAAAGAGCGTCGATGACCTGCTCCAAGCCAAGCGCCGCGCCGCGGACACGCCCGCATGGTTCCAGCAAGCCCATCCGCAATCGCCCCTGACCTGCGTCGCATACTTCAGTATGGAATTCATGTTGAGCGAAGCGCTCCCGATTTATTCCGGCGGCCTCGGCAACGTGGCCGGCGATCAGTTGAAGGCCGCCAGCGATTTGGGCGTGCCCGTCGCGGCAGTGGGCTTGCTTTACCAGCAGGGCTATTTTCGCCAGGCGATCGACAAGTACGGCGCGCAACAAGCGCTCTATCCTTACAACGATCCCGGGCAGTTGCCCATCACTCCGCTGCGCCAGCCAAACGGCGAATGGTTGCGGTTGGAAATCGCGCTGCCGGGTTACTCGGTCTGGGTGCGCGCCTGGCAGGTCCAGGTCGGCCGCGTGAAGCTCTATCTGCTCGATAGCAACGATACGGCGAATTACCCGATTCATCGCGGGATCACGAGCGAGCTTTACGGTGGCGGTCCGGAATTGCGCCTCATGCAGGAACTGCTCCTCGGCATCGGCGGCTGGCGTTTGCTCGGCGCGCTCGGTATCAAGCCGGAAGTTTGCCACCTGAACGAAGGGCACGCCGCCTTCGCCATACTCGAGCGCGCCCGGCATTTCGCGCAAGAAAACGGCCAGCCGTTCGACGCCGCGCTCGCCGCCACGCGCGCAGGCAACCTCTTCACCACTCACACCGCGGTCGCTGCCGGGTTCGATCGTTTCTCGCCGGCTCTGATCGAACAATATCTCGGCGCGTATGCCGAAAAGAAACTCGGCATCGCCCTCCGCGATTTGCTGGCGCTGGGCCGCCAGAATCCGGACGACGCCTCCGAGTATTTCAACATGGCCTATCTCGCGATCCGCGGCAGCGGCGCGGTAAACGGCGTGAGCCGTCTGCACGGCGAGGTCAGCCGCAACTTATTCACGCCGCTTTTCCCGCGCTGGCCGGCCGCAGAAGTGCCCGTCGGATACGTGACCAACGGCGTGCACATGCCCACATGGCACTCCGCCGAAGCGGAGAAACTCTGGGCCGAAGCGTGCGGCACGGATTGCTGGCTGCGGCCCCCGGCCGATCTCGCGAAAAATATTCGCAATGTCTCCGACGCCAAGCTCTGGCAATTTCGCACTGCCGCCAGCGTCTCGCTGGTTGAATACGCCCGCCAACGATTGTCTCGCCAACTGGCCGCCTCAGGTGCGTCCCCGGAATCCGTCGAACGCGCCAGGCATCTGTTCGATCCCAAAATTCTCACGCTCGGTTTCGCGCGCCGCTTTGCGACGTATAAAAGACCGAATCTGCTGCTCCGCGATCCGCAGCGCCTGCTGCGCCTTTTGAGCAATTCGGAGCGCCCCGTGCAGCTCATCATCGCCGGCAAAGCGCATCCCGCGGATCAGGCAGGGCAAGCTCTGATCCGGCAATGGATTCAATTCATTCGCCGGCCCGAAGTTCGCCCCCACGCGATGTTTCTCAGCGACTACGATATGCAGTTGACCGAGGAACTCGTGCGCGGCGTGGATGTCTGGATCAACACGCCTCGCCGTCCCTGGGAGGCTTGCGGCACAAGCGGGATGAAAGTTCTCGTCAACGGCGGCGTCAATCTCTCCGAGCTAGATGGCTGGTGGGCGGAGGCGTACACGCCGGAAGTCGGCTGGGCGATCGGCGACGGCCGGGAACATGGCGACGATCCCGCGTGGGACGCCGCCGAGGCCGACGCGCTTTACGACCGGCTCGAGCGCGAAGTCATCCCGGAATTTTACACGCGCGACACGAGCGGCGTTCCCACTGCGCGGATCAAGCGAATGCGCGAAAGCATGGCGCAATTGACGCCGCGATTCTCCGCCCACCGCGCCGTGCGCGAATATACGGAGCAGCATTACTTCCCGGCGTCTGCCGCTTATCGCGAACGCGCCGCCAACAAAGGCGCGGCCGGCAGGGAATTGGCCGATTGGCGGCGCGCGCTCGACGAGAAATGGTCCGCGCTGCGCTTCGGCGATGTGAAAGTTGAGACGCGCGGCGGCCAGCACGTTTTTGCGGCGCAGCTGTTCTTTGGCGATCTCGATCCGCGCTCGGTTCGAGTTGAGCTTTACGCGAGCGGAGTAAATGGCGGCGATCCTGTGTGCGAGGAAATGAAATGCGAGCAGCCGCAGCCCGACGCACCGGGCGCCCGAGTTTATCAAGTCGCCGTGGCTGCAACTCGCCCCGCGAGCGATTACACGCCGCGCGCCATCCCTCAGCGCGCCGGAGCGGCGATTCCCTTGGAATCCGCCCGTATCCTATGGCAACGTTGACGCAATCCAAAGGAGAAGCAGCATGACCGCACCCGCACAGCTCACCTCACGCGCGGCTTGGAAAGCGCTCGAAGCCCACTACCCGAAGGTCCGCGAGCTGCATCTCCGAAAACTCTTCGCTGACGACGCTACGCGCGGCGAGCGAATGGCCATCGAGGCCGTCGGCATCTATTTCGATTATTCGAAGCATCGCGTCACCGGCGAAACGCTCGCGCTCCTGCTGCAATTGGCCGAGGAGTCCGGCCTGCGCGCGCGCATCGACGCCATGTTCCGCGGCGACAAAATCAACGTCACGGAAAAGCGCGCCGTCCTCCACATCGCTTTGCGCGCGCCCAAGGGCCAATCCATCGTCGTCGATGGCGAGGATGTTGTGCCGCAAGTTCATGCGGTGCTCGACAAAATGTCTGCCTTCTCAAATCGCGTGCGCAGCGGCGAATGGAAGGGCCACACCGGCAAGCGCATCCGCAACGTCATCAATGTCGGCATCGGCGGTTCCGATCTCGGGCCGGTGATGGCCTACGAAGCCTTGCGCCATTACAGCCAGCGCGACATGACCTTCCGTTTCGTATCCAACGTCGACGGCACCGATTTCGCCGAAGCCACGCGCGATCTCGATGCCGCGGAAACTCTGTTCATCATCTCCTCGAAAACGTTCACAACGCTCGAGACCATGACCAACGCCCACACCGCCCGCGATTGGTCGCTCGCAACCCTGAAAGACCCCGCCGCCGTCGCCAAACATTTCGTCGCCGTCTCCACCAACGCCGAGCAGGTCTCAAAGTTCGGCATCGACACCGCCAACATGTTTGAGTTTTGGGATTGGGTCGGCGGACGCTACTCAATGGACTCGGCGATCGGCCTTTCCACGATGCTCGCCATCGGCCCCGATAATTTCCGCGCCATGCTCGACGGCTTCCACCAGATGGACGAGCACTTCCGCACCGCGCCCTTCGCGCGAAACTTGCCCGTACTCATGGGCCTGCTCGGCGTCTGGTACAGTAATTTCTTCGGCGCGCAGACCGTTGCCGTTCTGCCGTACGAACAATATCTAAAGCGTTTCCCCGCATATCTCCAGCAATTGACGATGGAAAGCAACGGCAAGCACGTCACGCTTGAAGGCGCGGAAGTCGCCTGGCAAACCGGCCCCATCTACTGGGGAGAACCCGGCACCAACGGCCAGCACTCTTTCTATCAGCTGATTCATCAGGGAACCCGGCTCATCCCCTGCGATTTCATCGGCTTTGCCGAATCGCTCAATCCGCTCGGCCGCCACCACGATCTGCTGATGGCCAACGTCTTCGCCCAGGCCGAGGCCCTGGCCTTCGGCAAAACGACGCAAGAAGTCGAAGCCGAAGGCACTCCCGCATGGCTCGCGCCGCACAAAACTTTCGAGGGCAATCGTCCCTCGAGCACGATCCTCCTCGACCGCCTGACTCCGGCGGCGCTCGGAAAACTCGTCGCGCTCTACGAACACAGCGTTTTCACGCAAGGCACGATTTGGAATATCGATTCATTCGACCAGTGGGGCGTTGAATTGGGCAAAGCGCTCGCCGTGCGCATCATTCCCGAGCTCGATCCCACAGCCGCAGCTCCGCTCAATCACGATAGCTCCACCAACACGCTGATCGAGCGCTACAGGAAATCGAAGCAACGCTGATCGCGGCGAGAAGTTTTCCGCAGCTCGCTGCGTCACCCGCGCCGCCGCGCCGTCGCCTTCACCTTCCTAAATCCGCTCGTACGGCACGTACACCGGATTCCACACGCAGGCGCTCATCTCTTCCCGGAAGGCTTTGTGATCCGCCACGCCAGCCAGCCCATCCTGAATCGCCCGGTGACCGACCCCTTCCGCCACCAGCAACGCGATCTTCCGCGACTCCGAAATCGGCGGCAGCAGATTCGCCGTCTTGTCCTTCCGCGTCGGCGACAATTCCGCCAGCGTCTTCGCCGCCGCCATGATCATCGCGTCCGACACTCGCCTCGCTTTCGACCCGATAATTCCCAGCGCGAGTCCCGGGAAAATATATGAATTATTCGTCTGATCGATGCGCACCGATTTCCCGCCGATCTGCACGGGCGCGAATGGACTGCCCGTGCCGATCAGCGCCCGGCCATCGGTCCACTCCATAATTTGCTGCGGCGTCGCTTCGCTGCGGGAAGTCGGATTTGACAACGGAAAGATCGCAGGACGCTCCGTATTCTTTGCCATCTCGCGTATCGTCTCTTCGCTGAACGCGCCGGGCTGACCCGAAACCCCAATCAGCACCGTCGGCTTAACGTTTCGCACCACGTCGATCAGATTGATCTCGTTGCTCCCGGATAGTTTCCATCCCGCGACATCCGCCCTCTTACGCACGAAAGATTGCTGATCGGCCCGAATATCTTTCGCTCCCTCCACGAGCAATCCATCGCGGTCGATCGCGTAAAAAAGCTCTCGCGCTTCGTCGTCGCTCAAGCCGGCATCTTTCATGGCCGTCAGCAGCAGATTCGCGATCCCGATCCCCGCCGAGCCGAAGCCGACCACAACAATTTTCTGCCGCGTCAGCGGAATTCCCGTCACGTTCACCGCCGCAAGCACGGTCGCCGTGGCCACGGCCGCCGTACCCTGAATGTCGTCGTTAAATGTGCACAGCCGGTCGCGATAGCGTTCGAGCAATCGCGCCGCATTTGCGCCGGCGAAATCTTCCCATTGCAGAAGCACGTGCGGCCAGCGCCGCTTTACGGTAGAGACGAACGTTTCCACGAAGTCGTCGTACTCCTGCCCGCGTATCCGCTTGTTCCTCCATCCGACGTAAATCGGATCGCGTAGGCGTTCCTCATTGTCGGTGCCCACGTCGAGCAGCACGGGCAGGCAGCATTCCGGATGAATGCTCCCCAGCGCCGTGTACAAAGCCATTTTGCCGATCGGAATTCCCATCCCGCCCGCGCCCTGATCGCCCAGGCCCAGGATTCGTTCCCCGTCGCTCACCACGATGCATCGCACGCGCGCGTATCGAGAGGCGGAGAATATTTGCTGCATCCGCGCTTTGTTGGGATAGCTCAGAAAAAGTCCGCGCGGCTTGTGCCAAATCTCACTGAACCGCTGGCAGCCCTCGCCCACCGTCGGCGTGTAAACGATCGGCAACAGCTCTTCAATGTTCCTGGTGATCAGCGCGTAAAATAGCGTCTCGTTCGTATCCTGCAGGTCGCGCATCAGGCCATATTTGGCAAAATCGCCCTGCTGATTCCGCAAGGATTGCCTGCGCCGCTCCAGCTGCTCGTCGATCGTTCCCACGCGAGGCGGCAAGAGTCCATGCAGCGCGAACAAATCCCGCTCTTCTTCCGTAAACGCCATTCCTTTGTTCAGCCGGGAATTGTTCAGCAAATCGAATCCCGATAGCTTCGTGCGAATAACGGCGCCGTTGGCGGGTTGAGGCGTCTTGTCTTCTGCGTCCATCAGGTCTTCCTTACGGCTTGCGTCATTCAGGTTCCGCGCACAAGACTGGGCGGCAATTCGCCGCAATTATATGTAATTCCGCCCCGCCAATGCCGCATTTCCGATCGAGTCTTCGGCGCAGCGCAGCCGACCCGCGGAGCGCGGCGCGGCCCCGTCCCCGCCGCGCCGCATCTGGCGACGCTGCGTGCCTCGTTGTATAGTCGCATGCCGGAGAAGCGCTCGTAATTCCCGTCGTTCATGCGAATTCTCGCCACCATCGTCGGATGCGTCTTGCTGGGAACGGTGATCGTCGATTCCTTCCAGACCGTGATTCTCGCCCGCCGCGCGAATCGCAAATGGCGCATCACGCGCGCGTTTTATCTTTCATCCTGGGCGGTCTTTTCCGCGATCGCGCGGCGCATCAAGGGCGAACGCCAGCGCGAAACCTACCTGGGCGTTTTCGGCGCGCTATCCCTCGTCTCCCTGTTTATGGTCTGGGCCAGCGGCCTGATCATCGCCTTCGCTCTGCTGAACTGGGCCGCCGGCCGCCAGATGTTTGGTTCCGCGCGTTTCGGTAACGACGTGTATTACAGCATGGCGACTTTTTTCACGCTCGGATCCGCCGATCCGGGAACTTTCTGGGTGAAGTTGCTGACCGTTTCCGAAGTCGCCCTCGGCTACAGCTTTCTCGCGCTGGTGATCAGCTACCTCCCCGTTTTTTACGAATCGTTCTCCAAGCGCGAGCTGCGTATTTCGCTCCTCGACGCGCGCGCCGGCTCGCCTCCCATCGCCGTCGAACTCCTGCTTCACCAGGGCGCCAATCCAGACAAGCTCGAACGCCAGCTGGCCGATTGGGAAGAGTGGTGCGCCGAGCTGCTCGAGAGTCACCTTTCGTATCCCGTGCTATCGTATTTTCGTTCGCAACACTCGAACCAGTCCTGGCTCGGCACGCTCACCACCATCGTGGACGCGACCGCCATCGTCATGGTCACCGCGAAAGGCGATCTGAAGCAGCAGGCCGAAGTCACCTTCGCCATCGGCCAGCACGCCATGAAGGATCTCTGCGCCGTCTACCGATTGTTTCCGCTGCCGCCGAACGCCGATCGTTTGCCTCCGGACGCCGTTGCAAGGCTGCGGACCGCGCTGGCCGCCGGCCCGATTCCATTGCACCTCGACGGCGCGTCCGAAGCGAAATTGCAGAGCTTGAGAGGCGGATACGAACCTTACGCCAATGTTCTCTCACGTCATTTTATGATGCCGCTGCCGCAGTGGGCTCCGGCCGGCACGGTGCATCACAATTGGGAGGCGACGCGCCAGGCGCACGGCAATGTTTTGGGGCGTAAAATGAAATGAGTGCCACGTGACCGAAGCCTCTGCAAACGAATTGTCCGCCGTCGACCGCTGTAAGCAAGCCGCGGCTGAGGCCGCCGTCGCGCAACTTGACGACGGTATCGTCGTCGGCCTCGGTTCCGGCTCGACCGCAACGTTTGCGATCGCCGCCATGGGCAAGCGCGTCGCCGCCGAAGGCCTGCGCATCATCGGCATTCCCACTTCGGAGAAATCCGCAGCGCACGCCCGCCGCGCCGGGATTCCGCTCACCACCTTGGGCGAACATCCGCGCATCGACGTCACCATCGACGGCGCCGACGAAGTCGAGTTGGGCACACTCAACCTGATCAAGGGCGGTGGCGGAGACCTTTTGCGCGAGAAGATCGTGGCCGTCGCGAGCGCGCGCATGATCATCGTTGTGGACGAATCAAAACTGGGCGATCGCCTCGGCCGCCATTTCGCCGTGCCCGTGGAAGTCGAACCGTTCGGCTGGCAATCCACGCGCGAGCGCTTGAAAAAATTGGGCGGCGATCCCAAGCTGCGCCTCGCGCCCGATGGCCGCACGTTCGTCACCGATGGCGGCCATTATATTCTGGACATCGCGTTCGGTCCCATCGCCTCCTCCGCCGAGCTGGACGCGAAATTGAACAGCGTCGTCGGAGTGATCGAGCACGGCCTGTTCATCGGTCTCGCGTCGCAAGTGATCGTCGGCGGAGCGAATGGCATCAGGATGTTGTTTCGAGAGAGCGCCCGCGCGTAACCAAAACCCATGCATCCCAAAGACAAACCCGAGCAACTCCGCAGCTTCCGCTGGTTCGGCCCCGATTCGATGTCGGGCTTCATGCATCGCTCCCGCATGCAGCAATCCGGATTTCGCCCCGATGATTTTGTCGGCAAGCCGCTGATCGCCATCATCAACACCTGGAGCGAAATGAATCCCTGCCACGCGCATCTGCGCGAGCGCGCCGAAGCCGTGAAGCGCGGCGTCTGGCAGGCCGGTGGATTTCCCGTCGAAATTCCCGCGTTTTCGATCGCCGAGCCTTACATGAAGCCGAGCCCCATGATGTACCGCAATCTTCTGGCGATGGAGACGGAGGAAAGTCTGCGCAGCCAGCCCGTGGATGGCGCCGTGCTGATGGGCGGCTGCGATAAAACCACGCCCGGATTGTTGATGGGCGCGATCAGCATGAATTTGCCCGCCATTTATTTGCCCGCCGGACCGATGCTGCGCGGCAATTGGGAAGGCCAGCCGCTCGGCAGCGGCACCGACCTCCGCAAGTATTGGACCGAGCGCTGCGCCGGCACGATAACAGAGCAGACCTGGAACGATATGGAAGCCGGCATCGCGCGCTCGCCCGGATTCTGCATGACGATGGGCACCGCCTCCACCATGACGGCGCTCGCCGAAGCGCTCGGCGTCACGCTGCCCGGTGCGTCCTCGATTCCGGCGCCAGACTCGAATCACACGCGCATGGCCATGAACTGCGGCCAGCGCATTGTCGAAATGGTGTGGGAAGACGTTCTGCCCAAAGACCTACTCACGCGCCAAGCGTTTGAAAATGCCATCACTGTGGACATGGCCATCGGCGGATCGACAAACGCCATCATTCATCTCGTCGCCATGGCCGGCCGCTGCGGCTTGCAACTCGAATTGTCTCTGTTCGATCGCATCTCGCAGCGCGTTCCTGTCCTCGCCAATATTCGCCCGTCCGGCGCGTTCTTGATGGAGGATTTCTATTATGCCGGCGGCCTGCAAGCGCTCATCTCCGAAATCAAAGACCTTCTCCATCTTGACTGCATGACGGTAAATGGAAAAACTCTCGGCGACAATCTTGCCGGGGCGAAAATTATCAATCGCGACGTCATTCGCCCGCGCAACAATCCCATCTCGCCCACCGGCGGCACAGCGATTCTGTACGGCAATCTGGCTCCCGCCGGCGCCGTGCTCAAAACTTCCGCCGCCACGCCGCGTTTGCTGAAGCACACCGGCCCCGCCGTAGTGTTCAAAAATTATCAGGACATGGAAGCGCGCATCGATCGCGACGATCTCGACGTCACCGAAGATTCCGTCCTCGTCCTCCAAAGCGCCGGCCCCTTGGGCGGACCCGGCATGCCGGAATGGGGCATGCTCCCGATTCCCAAAAAGTTGCTCGTAAAGGGCGTGCGAGACATGGTCCGAATTTCCGACGCGCGCATGAGCGGCACGGCCTACGGCACCTGCGTCCTCCACGTTTCGCCCGAAAGTTTCGTCGGTGGACCGCTCGCCCTGGTGCGCGATGGCGATCTTATTTCGCTTGACGCCGAAGCGCGCCGCCTCGATCTGCTCGTCGCCGAAAATGAATTGGCCGCGCGCCGCGCGAACTGGTCGAAGCCCGCCGCCAAATTCGGCCGCGGCTACGCCGCGCTCTATGCCGAGCGCGTCACCCAAGCCCACCTGGGCTGCGATTTCGATTTTCTCGAATCCACCGCCGATCCGTCCGGCGATTCAGCTGTTCGCCAAACCGTGAACCAGCGCAGCGACTCCGGCGAGCCTGAAATCCACTAACACCCCCGCCGTCCGCTTCGCCCCTCCCTCCCAACCGGAAATGCGTGCTAGGCTTTCCCGTCCATGGAACCAAAGCGCCCGACAGCTAAGCCGCCACGAGCGGAAACCCCTTCGCTCTTCGATTCGCCCGAGAGCGCGAAGCCGCACTCCAGCGTGGCTCGCGATTCGGATCCGCCGCGAATTTTTCTCGGCACATCCGCGTTCACCGCCGATGGCTGGGCAGGCGGCTTCTATCCCGCCGGCATGCGGCCCGCGGATTATCTGAGCTTTTACGCGACGCGATTCAGAACAGTCGAGCTTGACAGCACGTTCTATCGCACGCCGCCGCCCGCGACGGTCCGTGGTTGGCACGCGAAAACTCCGCCGGACTTTATTTTCGCCGCGAAAGTTCCGCGCGTAATCACGCACGAAAAAGTGCTTGTGGATTGCGATGACGACTGGCGCCAATTTCTCTCCACCATGGAAAATCTCGCCGAAAAACTTGGCCCGATCCTTTTTCAGTTCGGCTATTTCAATCGACGCGCGTTCCGCGCCGCCGACGAATTCCTCGCGCGCCTCGCGCCCTTTCTGAAAAAGTTGCCGAAGGACCGCCGCTTCGCCGTTGAAATCCGCAATAAAAAATGGCTCGATGCGCGCTTCGCGGACGCGCTGCGCGAGCGCAATGTCGCTCTCGCGCTGATCGATCAATCCTGGATGCCGCGGCCGTGGGAAATCCCGGCCACTTTCGATCCGATCACCTCCGATTTCACGTACGTGCGCTGGCTCGGCGACCGCAAGGGAATCGAATCCGTAACGGAAACCTGGGACAAAACCGTCGTCGACCGCCGCCTCGACCTCAACCACTGGGCCAATCTCCTGCGCCAATTCGTCGAGAAGCGCAAGGGCCTGAAAGTTTTCGCCTACGCGAACAATCACTACGCCGGCCACGGCCCGCACACCGTAAAACTCTTCCGCGAACTGTGGAATAAACATGAAGCGCGTTGAGGCGAAGAAGCGCGCGCCGGCCGGCCGCCGCAAAAGGAAAATCCCCGCGCCCCGCAAACTGTTTCTCGGCGTGGACGTCGGTGGCACCAAAGTCGCCGCCGGCCTCGTCGATTCCTCCGGCGAAATTGTGTTCTGCACCCGCGTGCCCATGATCGCGCGCGGCACAGCCGCCGAAGGCGTCGCCGCCGTGCTGTCCGCCATCGACCGCGTGCGCGCCGCGCGCCCCGATGTCCGATTGGATTCCGTCGGCATCACCTCGCCCGGACCGCTCGATCCCAACGCGGGTATAGTCCTCAATCCGCCAAACGTTCCCTGTTGGCGCGATTTTCCGCTGGCTCGCGAAGTCGAGCGCGTCTCCGGTTTGCCCGCGCGTCTTGATAACGATGCCAACGCCGCGGGCCTCGCCGAAGCTTTTTGGGGCGCGGGCCGCGGCTTCCGCAACGTTTTCTACGTCACAATCGGCACCGGCATCGGCACGGGAATCATTTTCGATCGCCGCATCTTTCACGGCCGAAGCGGCGCGGCCGGCGAAGGCGGTCACATGACGATCGATCTCCGCGGCCCGCTCTGCGCCTGCGGCAAACGCGGCTGCATCGAAGCGCTCGCCGCGGGTCCCGCGATCGCGGCCCGCGCCCGGGAGAGAATCGCCGCCGCCGGCGCGCGCGGCGCGCGCATGCTCACGCTCGCCGGCGGCGCCGCCGATAGCATTTCCGCCGAAGTCGTGGCTGAAGCCTGGCGCGAGGGCGACGCTTTGGCGCGCGAGATTTTCGAGGAGACTTGGGACCTGCTCGCAATCTGGCTCGGCAATATTGTCGATCTTCTCGAACCGGACGCGATTATTTTCGGTGGCGGCGTCGGCCAACTCGCCGGCCACGGATTCGATCGCATTCGCGAAGCGTTGCCGCGCTGGTCGGTGAATCCGCGCTGCGCGGAAATCCCGCTGCTCCTCGCGCGCTACGGAGCCGACGCCGGCATTCCCGGCGCCGCCGCGCTGTGCTTCGCGCGCCTCAATCCGCCGGTCGCCGCGGAGTGAACGGCGTTGCGTGTATTCGTTGAGTCGTGTGGGGATGCACACGAACGTTGCAGCGCGAACACGAGTTCACGCCATGCCGCCGCCCCGCGAGTCTCGCCCGGCCACGGCCAAGTTTGGCATTTCGCTTGCCTCCAGCGTACTTTCGGAGGATTGTGATGCGCGGTCGGTGCGCTCGGGCCGGACCGTGAAATCTCGCGCCGATCTCCGTGGTGGTTTCCTCCCGCGGGCGCTGCGCCAGGACGTCGATAACGCGTTGAACTCCACCTTGTCATCTCGCGCACGCACAGCCGCTCTCCGAGCCGCCGGACTCGCCGCCGTCGCGCTCTCCGCCCTCGTTGCGGTCGGCGTCACGCGCGCTGCGCGTCACGCCGCGCGCGGAGCCGCCGCCCCTGCCGCGCCGCCGATGGATTGGCAAGACCGTTTCGCCGACGGCACGCCCGACTTTTTGCGCCTCGATTCGCCTGCGGACCAGGAAGCGTTTCGCCGCTGGTTCACTCTGATCGCCGAATATCAGGCGCTGCGGCCGCCCTCCGATGTCCCGCCGGAGATCGACGATTGCGCCGCGCTGCTGCGCTATTCCTATCGCAACGCGCTGCGCGAGCACGACGCCGACTGGGTTCGCGAAAATGGCATCGTGCCGCCGTCCGCGCTGCCTTCGATTGAGAAGTACCGCTATCCGATGACGCCGCTCGGAGCCGCTCTCTTCCGCGTGCGTCCGGGCCCGTTCCGCCCCGGCGATGTGAAAAACGGCGCGTTCGCCGAGTTCGCCGACGCGAAAACTCTGAAGGATTTCAACGCCTACTTTCTCTCGCGCGACATCCGCGTCGCGCGCCCGGGCGACATTTTGTTTTTCCGCCAGCTCGAGCAGGATTCGCCGTTCCATTCGATGATCTTTGTCGGCCGCAGTCAGTGGCTCTCCGCCAACGGCCCTGAACGTGCTATCCCTGATAGCGGAGCGGACGATTTCCTCGTGTATGACACCGGCCCCATCGGCAAGTCTCGCGGCGAAATGCGCCGCATGCGCTTGGCGGAGCTGCTGCAATATCCTTCACCGCGCTGGCGCCCGCTGCCCGGAAACAGCAATTTTCTCGGCGTGTATCGCTGGAACATTTTGAGAGGTGCGGAGTAATGCGCCGCGGCCCATCGCGATTGAATTTCATCGGCCGGCGAATGCTGCTGGTGCTCTCCCTTGTTCTCCTCGCGGGAATCGTGCCCGCCGGAGTGCGCGGCGCCGACGACGGCTATTTTTCGATTTCCACCAGCAAAACATTTCTACCCGGCGAGCCGATCGGCGTTCGCCTTTACGCCTCGGGCGTGGACGCGCTGGAATTCCGCATTTACAAAATCAAAGACCCCGTCGCATTTTTCGAGCGCCTCGACGACCCGCACCAGTTCGGCCACGTCTCCGAGGAAGAGGAGGTCAGCGAGCCCAGTTGGCTCGAACGTTTCTACGATTGGAAACAGCAATTGTGGGACGAGATTCGCGATTTCTTCCGCATGCAATTTTCGTGGCGTTCGCGCGCCTCGATCCGCGCGCAGGAATTGCGCGCCAGCGGCACCAAGATCGGCAGCGCCGCCGTGTTTGCGCAAGCGCCCGTGCTGAACAGCTCGCAACTCGTGGCTCGCTGGCGCCAGGCGCTGCCGCCGCGATTCATTTCCGAAACGCAGAACGTGCCGGTCAGCTCGCTGCCCAAAGGTGTCTATCTTGTGGAAGCCACCGACGGAACTTTGCGCGCCTACACGATCGTGGTCGTCAGCGATCTTGGCGTGATCACCAAGGCCGCGCCCGGCCAGGTGCTGGCGTTCGTCGCCGATCGCCAGAGCGGCGCGCCCGTGGCCGGCGCGGACGTTCGCGTGTGGACCGACAAGAAAGAAGACGCGCGGTTGCAAACCGGCGCCGACGGCTTGGCCGAAACCACCATGCCGGAAGCGCAATACAACGACGTCCGCGTCGTGGCCGTGCATGGAGACGACACTGCCGTGGTCGTGCCCTATTCCTACAACCTCAGCAGCGATCCCACGCAGGATTGGACCGGCTACGTCTACACGGACCGCCCTGTGTATCGCCCCGGCGACACCACGCATTTCAAAACCATTCTGCGATTGCGCAGCGGCGAAGAATACAAAGTTCCCGCGGGTCAAAGCGTGCAAGTGCAGATTCAGGACCCGTCGAGCAAACCCGTGCTGCAGACAAATTATTTGGTGTCGCAATTCGGCACGCTGCACGGAGATCTCGCGCTGCCGGCAAACGCCGCGCTCGGCTATTACTCGATCCAGATCAGCAGCGCCGGCGGCGCGCAATATCCCATCTCCGGCGGATTTTACGTGGAGGATTACAAGAAGCCCGAGTACAGCGTAAAGGTCACGCCATCGGCGCCGCGCGTCCTCCAAGGCGGCAGCATTACGGCCACGATCGAAGCGGATTATTACTACGGCGAACCGGTCGCGGGCGCCGCTGTTACCTACGACGTGCATACTTCGACGTACTATTCGCCGTTCATGGAACGAGACGCGGACGACGATTCCGACGCGGATGCCGCGCAATCCGACACAGGCGACGACAGCAGCGACAGCGACGACGATGACTACGCCGGCGACGAAATCTCCGAACAAACCGGCCAGTTGGACGCGAATGGCAAATTGCAAATCACGCTTCCGACGCGCGTGGACAAAGACCACAACGATGCCGTGTACAGAATCGAAGCGCGCGTCACCGACGCCGCCAATCGCGAAATCGACGGGCACAACGCCGTCGTCGCCACGTATGGAAGTTTTCAGGTCGGCGTTTCGCCGGACAGTTACGTGTACAAGGCGGGCGACAACATTCGCGCGATCGCCGTGGCGAAGGACTACGATGGGAAGCCGATTCAGACAGCGGTCCATGTGGAACTGTTGAACCAGAATTACGCGGCACCGCAGCAGCGGGCGGTAATTGTTGCCGCGCAGGACGCGCAAACCGGCGCGGACGGTACGGCGGCAATCAGCCTCACGGCGAAGAATCCAGGCGATTTCGTCCTGCGCGTCTCCGCGCGCACGCCGGAGAACCGCACCGTCACCGGCGAATCGTGGGTTTGGATCACCAGCACCGCCGAGAATTGGTGGAACGGTGAAGGCCGGAACTTCCAAATTATTCCCGACAAGAAATCCTACGCCGTCGGAGACACGGCGCATCTTCTCGTACTGACGGGCCAGCCCGAAAGCTACATGCTGGTGACGACGGAAGCGCGCACAATCCAAAGCCAGAAAATCGTCCACGCGACTTCGTCTTCCGTGACGATCGATGTTCCGATCACAAGCGAGCAGCAGCCCAATGTTTTCGTTTCGATCGCATTCTTCCGCAACAACACTTTGTTTCAAACGAATAAGAATGTGAAAGTGCCGGCGATCCAGCAGAAATTGCAAATCGCGATTCAGCCCTCGGCCACACAGTTTGAGCCGGGGCAGAAAGCCACCTATACGATCACAGCGCACGACGCGAATGGCAAACCCGTTTCGGGCGAATTCAGCCTCGGCATTGTGGACGAAGCCATTTACGCGATTCACCCCGACGCCAGCGGCGACATCAGCAACGCGTTCTTCGGGCCGGTTTACGACAACGTTTCGACCGACTCGTCGCTCGATTTTTATTTCAGCGGCGAGGCCGGCGCGAAAGAAATGTTCCTGGCGGCGTTGCAAGCAAACCGCTCGCGCCCGCTCGCGCAATTGAAACCGACGCAAACGCTGGTCCAGCCGAAAGTGCGCAAAGTATTTCCGGACACCGCGCTGTGGATGGCGGACATCGATACCGATGCGGCGGGGCAAGCGACGGAGCAGCTCGCATTTCCGGATTCGCTGACGAGCTGGCGCGCCACGGTTCGCGGCGTCACCGTGGACACGAAAGTCGGCAGCGCGATCGACAACGTGATAGTGCGCAAGAATCTGATCGTGCGCCTCGTGGTGCCGCGATTCTTCCGCCAGGGCGACGAAGTCGTCGTGTCCGCAATCGTGGACAACTATTTGCCGGCGTCGAAAATGGCGCAGGTTTCGCTCGACGTGAAAGGTCTGGACATATTGAGCGGCGCGACGGCGCAAGTGCAGGTCGCGAGCAACGGCGAAGCGAAAGTCGATTGGCGCGTGCGCGCACAGTCCGTGCCGTCGGCGGACATCCTGGCCAAGGCGCTCACAGATCAGGAATCCGACGCGATGGAACTCACGCTGCCGATTCTGCCGGTCGGCGTGAAACAAACCGACGCGAAATCCGGCTCGCTCGCGGCGACAGATCAGGATGAAACGGCCACCGTGACGCTGCCCGGCGATCCGGCGCAGGCCGCGCCGGCGCTGGACATTACGCTCAGTCCGTCGATCGCGGGAAGTATTTTTTCGGCGCTCGACTATTTGACGAGCTATCCGTACGGCTGCACCGAGCAGACGATGTCGAGCTTTCTGCCGAACATCGTGGTGGCGCAAGCGGAGAAGGATTTGCAGCTCAAGACCTCCGTAGATACGCCGGAGATCGAACAGAAAATTCAGGCGGGCATGGCGCGGCTGATCGATTTCCAGCACGACGACGGCGGATGGGGCTGGTGGAAAGACGACAACAGTTTGGTCTTCATGACGGCGTACGTGGTGAGCGGATTCGGGCAGGCGCACGCGGCCGGATACGACGTGGACTCGGGCTCGCTCAGCCGCGCGGAAGCTTTCCTGCACTCGGCGCTCGCGAACAATCCCGACATGCGCGCGGATTTGCGCGCGTACGTGGTGTATGCGCTGGAGCTGAATAGCGCGGCGGCGAGCGACGAACTCGAGGCGGCGTGGGATGCGCGCGGCTCGATGACGACGCAGGGCCTCTCGATGGTGGGCCTCGCGTTTCAAGGAACCGGCGACACGGCGAAGGCACAGGAGATGGCGGCGAAAGTCGAATCTCTTGCGACCGTGAACGCTCAGGAAGCGTACTGGGCGTCGGATTACGATTCGTTCATGGAATTCGAGATTCAGGATTCCGCCGAAACCACGGCGTACGCGGTGCGTTTGCTCAGTCTGGCGAAGCCATCGAGCGCGCTGCTGCCCAAGGCGGCGTTCTGGCTGGTGGAAAACCGCAACGGCGGATATTTCTGGGACAGCACGAAGCAAACGGCGATGGTGATTTTCGGGCTGACGGAATATCTCGAAGCCAGCCACGAACTGGGTGCCAATTTCCGCGCCGACGTTTACGTCAACGGCAGGCAGGTTATGACGCGGCAATTCACGCCGGCGGATGCGTTCAATCCGGCGCAGCCGTCGATTCATCTGGATGCGGCGCAACTGCAATCGGGCGCGAACCAGATTCGCATTCACAAAACGGGAGCGGGCCGGCTCTACTGGTCGGCGAGCGGTTCTTATTATTCGAGCGACAAGCATCTGGTGCAGAGCAATAAGCTTTCGCTGAACATCACGCGGGATTATTTCAAGCTGACGCCCGAGCAGAGCGGCGGCAAGATCGTGTACGACCTTAATCCGCTCTCCGGCGATTTGGCGGTGGGCGACATCGTGGCCGTGCGCATCACGCTGAGCGGAAGCGAGTGGCGCTACCTGTTGATGGAAGATCCGATTCCGGCGGGCGCGGAATTCATCACCAACGACAATCTGTATGAATTGAAGCAGCAGCCGTCGTGGTGGGAAGGCGAGTACGACAGCCGGGAGTTTTACGACGATCACGCCGCGATCTTTCAGGACGATTTCTCGGGGCAGCGCGAATACGTTTATTTGCTGAAGATCGTGAATCCCGGGAAATTCCAGGTGAGTCCGGCGGAAGTGCAGCCGATGTATGAGCCCGCGATTTTCGCGACGAGCGACGCGATCACCGTGGAGGTGAAGTGATGCGGCGCCGGGGAATCATTCGCGGATCATTGGTGGGCACGCTGCGGCACCGGCGATTGTGGCTCGTGCAGTTCCTTGGGAATCCGCTGCTCGCGTTATTGTTCGCGGTGTGGCTGCTGATTCCCGTGGCGAATGCAGGGAACATTGTCTTGAATGTGTTCGTGGTGATCCTGATTGTGGTGGGCGCGATCAAGCTGCACGGCGGCACGCTGAATTATTTTCGCGATTGCGAACGGGACAGCGGCGCGCCGCTGAAGCCGGCGCTGTGGCGGGCGCTGCGGAATGTTCTGGCGATCGCGTTGTGCATCGGCGTGTTTTACTTGCTGTGGCTCCTTATGGATCGCGTTGACGGATATTCGGATGCGGTGCCGGCGTATTTGCGTTCGACGATGCCGGCTTGGTTGCGGCGGCACGTCACGCTCACATTTTTGACGTCCGCGTACGCCTGGATGGCGTTCGCGCTGCGCTGGCTGATTCTTCCCGGATTGATTTTGCCGTTCGCCGCGGCGGCTGCCGATCTTGGGTTTCGCGCATTCTGGCGCGCGGGATTCGATCGCTGGGTACGCGCGGCGCGGTGCCCATCGTATTGGTTCTCGCTGGCGGTGGCTGTGCTCGCGGGAGTGCTGGCGGCGCCGGCGATTATCGGTTGGACGCCGAACTTCACTACTTCCACGCTGCGGGTCGAGAGTATCAGTTTAGTGGTTCGCATGATTTGCGCTTATGAGCTGGCGTTGTGGGCCTGGCTGCTGGCGTGTTACGCGGTGACGCGCGCTTCGATCGAGCCAGTTGATGGCGACGCTCACTGAGGCGCTCTCGCGGTAACCTGGGCGGGAATTCCGTCGCTGAGCCAAGCGAGCACATTTTGTTTTCCGCGCTGCTGGACCAACGACGCGACGCGGCGCTGCGCGGCATCGTAGGCGCGCTGCTGATCGTCGCGCGTGGCGGGGTGGAGCAGACTTGTTTCCATTTGCTGGTCCGTCATCGGCGAAGCATTCGCGGGCGTAGCATCGGGATTTGAAAGATAGAGCACGATTCCTTCGCGAAACCATAGGGGAGTTCCGGCCTTGGCGTGCGATTCCACCAAAAGATGAAAGAATTCGTGGCGCAGCGTGGATTCCACGATGCCGCGCCGCTGCAATTCGATCGTCGGTTGCAGACGAATCGTGTGGCCGCGCACGGAGGCGGCGATCCAACCAGGCTCACCGGTCGAGTCGCGATACGCGTCCATCGTGGAAAACAATTGAAGTTGCGGCCGAAAGGCGAGTTGCCAGCCGATCGAACTCTCGTCTTCATTCAGGATGCGGTCGGCGACGGTGAGGATTGCGGCATCGGCTTCGGGATTCGCGCTGAGGAGATCGATGCGTTCGCTCGATTGCTTCTGCCAATTGTCGGCGCGAGCGGACACGAGCTGGGTGCCGGGATAATAGAAGTTCAGGATGTCGCGATAGGATTTCCCCTCGAGCGCCATTTCTTCCGCACCGGCCTGGCAGAGGCCGACTCCGTGGCCCGAGCCGCGGCCTGAAAAATAGACTTCGCCAGCGGAATTTCTGATCTCATACAAATCGCTGCGAATTTTGCTCCAGCCGAGACTTCGATTCACAGCGAAGCGAAGCGAGGAGGCGGAGAGCGGAACATCGGGAGGCGAACCTCCGGCGAGCTTCAAGCGCTGCGTGCGGCCGCTGGCGGTGCGCGTGACAATTTCGAGCGTGGTCCAATGCGCGGGAAGCGAAAGGCCGGAATCGCGCAGAGCGCGATCGATATCGGCGACGGAGACGGTGCTTTCCCATTTGAGCACGCCGACCGCGACGCAGTATGGATCCGCGTGGGCGATGAGATAAGGCGCGTGATTATCCGGCCAGGATTCCGAACCGGCCGCGATGGAGCCGCCACAATTCTGATTGTAGTAGGTTTCGGCGGGCGCGCCCTGGTAGGAAAGCGACTGGCCCGCGGTAGCGCTGACGGCGGCGGCGATTCGCGGAGTGACGGCATTCCAGCTCAGGGCCTGGCAATGAGTGGTGTCGCAGAAATCGAAGCCGTCGGCGGCGTGCTTGCCGCGAAAATGCAGCGCGTAGGTGCGAACGGCGACGGCCATGGCCTTCAGGGATTCAGTTTGTTTGAAATCGCCGCTCTCGGCGGCCAGAACACCCTCGACGTATTTTTCGATGGGCATCGTGACCATGATCAGAAGCTGGCCGGAGAGCGCGCGAATGTGCACCGGAAAATTCGCCGAGAATGGCGGCGCATCGACGCCGGCGGGCGGCTGAAGCTGGTAGTCGCCGGTGATGTAAATATCTGCGGCGGTTTGCGTGGCGCTGGACTGCGCGTTGGCGATTGTCAGTCCGGAGGTTGCGATTGCGATGCGCAGGCTGGGGCTCGACGCGTCGGGACACGTCGGGCAAGTTCGCCAGGCGAGCGCGTTCTGTGTGGCGGCAACGGAGATGGTGGTGGGCGGATGCGGCGTGTAGATGCGCACGTCAAAGCTTTGCGCGCGCAGCGCGAAGAGCGGCGCGAGGCATACGGCCAACGCGGCGGCGGGCGCGGTGAATTTAATTTTCATTGCGGGCGCCGATCTCGGGCGAACGCCGCGAACACGGATTGGGCCACGGCGGCAGCGTCCATGCCGCGCCCTTGCTCGAGAAAAACGACGAGCACGATTTCAGGTTTTTCGGCGGGCGCATAGCCTACGAAAAAGCCGTGGGTGCGCGGCGTGTTCGCGGATGCGGCCGTTCCGGTTTTACCGGCGACTTTCATGCCGCCTACATATGCAGCATGCGCCATGCCAAACGCGACGGAGTCCTCAAGACCGGCGAAGACCGGAGCGTCGGCGCCGAGATCGCCGCCGCGTTGGCGCACGGCGAGCTGGCGATAGGATTCGAGAAGGCGAATCGGCGTGACTTCGATGCCGCGGTCGCCCAGAGCTTCGAGCTGGAGATCCTGCTGATTCGCGGGGACGTCGATGCGGCCGATGGATTCGCCGCTCGCGATGCCGGTGGGGGAATCAAGACCGGCGCGGCGGAAGACGCCGGCAAGTTCGGCGGGGGAGAGGCGCTGCGCGACGGTTGCGACGTAGGTGTTGCAGGAGTAGGCGATGGCGTCTTCGGCGTTCAATTCCGTGATCGAGGCGGGATGCGTGCAATCCATTTCAACCGAACCGATGCGGAATTTCCGGCGGCACAGAATCCGCTGATTTGGATCGAGCTTGCCGGATTCAAGAAGCGCATCGAGAACGAACGGCTTGAGCGTGGAGCCGGGCCGCTCCCGGCGCTGTTCGGCGGCGGGAAGATCGTGCGCGGCAAGGATGAAGCCGGAGGCGACGTCCATCACGACGAGCGCGCCGGCGCGGCCGGCCATTGCTTGATCGGCGGCACGCTGCAACGAAGCGTCGCGCGGCGGCGCGGCGGCGGACAGCGAGGCGGTGAGAGCGCCGACGAGGAGCATCGCCGCGGATAGGGCGCTCGATTTGAATCGCGCGGAACGGCGCGGGCAAGAATTTGCGGCCGCCGAATTTCGCGATTTTTGCGGAAGCTGCGTCTCCGTCAATCGATGAAAACGGATGACACGGCAATTTGGGGCACTATCCCCCTCCCCCCGGTGTTTTTTGGAAGTATTGATTCTAGGGGGGTTAGGACGAGATTTCTCAGAAGTGTTGATTCTAATAGGGTTGAAATCTTTCAGAATGAGTGAGATTCGAGCGGTCTTGGAAGTGTTGATTCTAGAGGGGTTAAAATTCGATTTCTCAGAAGTGTTGATTCTGGAAGGGTTAGAGGCAAAAAACCGCGAGTTGTGATCGGCTTTCATCTACCAGTATAACACGGAGAGTACCAATGTTTCAAGCTAATTGTAGAGGAGATATCCACGGCGACAAATGGCCGGAGCTTGCGGCCGGATGATGAAAGTTAATTATGGATTGGCCATTTCTAGATGAGGTGTTCGATCCGCACATTTTCTTCGGCATAGGCTTGGCCGATTTCGCGCAAGCGCGGGATCATCTGCACGGCATCGAGTTTTGCGAGGTCGGGATCGAAGAGCGCGATGGCTTCCGCCTCTTTTCCCTTATAGGACTTGTTGTAGCGGACATAGCTGAACAATTTGGGGCCGGGCAACGACTCCTTGATCAGATCGCCGATTTCGGAATCGAGGTCGTCGCCGTGCAGGCATTGGCCGATGCAGCGGCAAACGAAGTCCTGCTCCTGCGCGATGCCCTGCATCAGGGCCATCGGGATGCGCGGCAAATTGTAGGCGAGAGTCATTTTGGTGGCTTCGGTCTTGAACCCAGCGGAAAGAATGCGGATCGTGCCGATCGAAATCAGGCGAATCTGCTCGGGACCCGTTTCCCATTTGAGGTTGTAACACGGGAGGATGGCGGTCATCGCGGCGATCAACGCCGGATTGTTATAGGCCGTGATGCCTCCGTCGACGAAAATCTCGATGCGCTCGCCCAACTGGATATGCTCGGGCGGGAAATAGACGGGCGCGGCGGTGCTGGCCCTGACAACTTTCCAGAGCGGGATGAGGAGGTTGCAATCCGGCCGGCTGGAATCGTTGTACTTGGCTTTGGGGTTGTTCGTAAGCGGCCAAGCGGAGCCGTTCGTTTCATTGCGAACGACGACGAGCAGAAGCGTCCTTAGCTTTTCGGTGCTCAAGAGAGAGGGCACCTTGCCATCGCCGTGTTCGGAAAACATGCGCTGAAGGAGGTCCGAGAGAGGCTGGGCCTCAAAGCGATTGACGAACATGCGTTTGATGGGCCGGTACCAGGGAACGCGCTGAAACATGGTCTTGCCGTGCTCGACGTAGATGTCGAGAATTTTTTCGACGTCCATCCCCCAACTAAGGCCCGCGGCGATAATCGCGCCGGTGCTGGTTCCGGCGATGAATTCAAAGTGATCCGCGAGGAGCAGATTCGGATTTTTCGTGTATTCGCGGAGCATCCGCTGGATTTGGACAAGAACCTCCAGGGTGAAAACGCCCCTTATGCCGCCGCCATCGAGTGCGAGGATGCGCTTCATAAATTTATTTGCTCGGCAGCTTGCGATGACGAATGACGGATCTCCATTCGATCACCTCGATCAGCAGGGCGCGCTCGACGCGATTGGCGATTACCAGCACTGTGGACCAGGTGCGCAAGCGATCCAACTGCGCGTCCCACTCGGTAAGAAGATACTCCATTTCGCGGTAGCGTTGCCTGCGGCGCTCGCAATCGTTGACGACGAGCAGGGCGCCGGCGACGGTGGCGATTTCAAAGGCCACGGCCGCGCCGATGGCGATCCAGCGCTTCCCCAGCCCGTGGCCCAAACTCGTGAACACGTGCGGAGCGATGTACAGCCAGGCGTTGGCCAAAACCGCCAGAACGATGGAGACCACGATCACGATTTGAAACCTGCGCGCTTCGGCGCTGGCAAGCCCGGCATGCTTCGAGTAGTAGGCGATCTGATCATGCACGCGTTCTTCGCGATACTGGCGCTTGAATTCGTCGAGAGGCAATTTGTTCTGAGCGCGGTCGCGCATTTTCAGCAAATTCAGCGAGGTGAGCACGCCGACGTATTCGGGAATCACTTCCGGGCCGATCACCTGGTAAGGAATAGGCGCGTGCCAAAAGGCGAGAACGGAGCGGCAGACCTCTGCCGCGGTGCGCGTGCGGGCCCACAAAGTTTGCCGGGCGTGCAGGCGCAACACGATCGGAAGCACGGCGGCCATCACGCCGACCACCGATCCGATGGAGAGCCACGTCAGGACGTTGTGGGCTTGCGACGCTGCGCCGGTGCAAAGCGCGGCGGCGGCCGTGCAGACGATCGGTATGGCGGCGAGGCGGCGAAGCTGCGGCGCGGTTTTATTCGCGCTCTCGTCCACTTTGCGGAACCACGCCCAGGCGAGGCCCTGCGGCGTATCGGATTCGACGCGCTCGACGGGATCGGGCAGGGCGTTCAGAAAATCGAGCTCGGGATCGTGCAGCAGCTCCTCTTCGGATTTCCCATTGAAGATTTGCATCTCGCCGGTGGAGCTGTGAAACCACACCACCGGCTTGCCGAGGCCGCGGGCGAAAGAGACGATGTCCTCGGTGCCGCCCATGCCGTGGGAAGGTTCGCCATTCCAGAGCGTGACGAGCAGTCGGGATTGCTGCACGGTTTCGATTCCGCATTCGTAATAGCGCTCGGTGCGCGGCTGCGCGCCTCCGGTGATTTCGATGGACACCGCCTTGGCCATTACCTGCTCGGCGCGCGCCCAGGTGGCGGCGTCAAAATCTTTGCGGAACTCTTCGGCGGGCATCGGCAGCAGAACGTGCAGCGGGATTTCGAGCTCGATGCAGCTTTCTCCGAAGAGAAGATCGCCTCCGGCCGCGACGGACGCGACACCGTAAATCATTCCAGGCGCGGCGGCTTTACGTTCGCTCAGGAAATCGAAGAGGAGTTTTTTGCATTTGGCTTGATCGGGAAGGGAACGATGGCCGGTGAAGCCGATGGCGAGGGTTGCCGGGAGGCGAATCGAAGAGGCGGCCGAGTTCGATTTCGCCGGGGGCGTCATCGTTCGATCTTACTCGAAAACGGGCACGCGTGATTATTGAGTGCTCAATTGCAGAATCGCGGGAAGCGGGAACTTGGAGATGTCCACAGTCACCTGCGCGGTGAGCTGAGAGATGAGTCGAAACACATCGCGGTTCCAATTGGCGGTGAGCGGCGGATCGGCCTTCGCGTGGATCGTTCCGTCCGGCGGAGCCGCGACACACTTGCTGGGCGGCGGCGGCGAAGTACTGTCGGCGGGACCGTTGCTGGCGTAGGGCGCGCCGCAGGGATCGGAGACGACGTACACGCCCGTCCCGTAGGAGAGCTGCGCCAGCGGCGGATTAATTTCGTCCGCGGCATTCCATTTCAGGCGAAGGATGGGCTGCATCTCGACCTTGGGGACCAATTCCGTGAATTTCATGGTGGTCGGGCCACCGGGTCCTTCACGGGGATCGACGAGGATCGTGGGATCTTTGGCGATCAACTGCGCGAATTCGTCCTGCTCCTGGGACGCGGCGGCCATCACGCCGATCAAAGAACGCAGCACGACCTTGCAGGCGAATTTGTTCGGCTCGTCGGTGGCGTCGGTGGTGTCGAAGCTGTCTTCGACCGTGAAGCCGTCCTTCAGGATTTCGAGGAAGACATCCTGAATTCGCTGCCCGCCCATGCCGCCGCCTTTGAGTTCGGGCATGTCGGTCTCGAACTGCTCGATCAGGGCTGAGCGGATCATGGTGGCGGAGATTTCGTCGGTGTCTTTGTCGTTGGCATCGGCGGCTTTGACGGCGGCGTCCGCGGCGTCTTTGGCGGAGGAGGTGCTGCCGCCAGCGGAGTCAGCCGATTTTGCGGCATCCAGGGCGGCGCTTGCGGCGTCATCGGCGTTTTTCGCGGCGGCGTCCGCGGCAATCACGTCGGCCTTTAATTTGCGTTCAGCGGCGGTATCGCCGGGGAGATTGGCGGCGGCCTTCGCGGCGGAATCGGCATCCTTCAGAGCGGCGTCGGCGGCGGCCTTCGATGTGGCCGCCAGGTCCGCGTCGCCGGGGTGGGCGGCGGCCGCTTGGGCGGCGGCATCAGCGGCGTCAGCGGAAGAGGCAGATTGGGCGAACGGGACGCCGGCGAGATCGGCGGCGGCGGTGCCGTTGTTGTTGGCCACGGCGGCGACTTCGGCGGCGTCTTCGAGCTCAAGCGCAGTTTGCGGCGCATTCAGGCTAAAGAGACCGATGATGTTGGTCTGCTCCATCTGCCAGCCGCCTTTTTCCTGTTTCCACACGATGTTCTTGGCCTGCGCGTCCAGGAAATCCTTGGCCTCCGGGTCCGCCGACGAGGACGGCTTCGGCGACGGCGCGGGCGGCGAGGCGGGCGACGCGGCGGATCCCGCGGCCGCTGCGGTCTGATCGGGCTGCTTCATGGCCGGAGGCGTCGGCGAATCGGAGGGGATCGGGCTGCCGATCGGCGAGAAGGTCTCCTTGCCTTGCAAGCGCAGGTAGCCGAGTCTTTGCAGGTCGTAGGCCATCGCGGCGACGCGAAGGAATCGCGCGTAGTTCTCGGCATTTTCGGGCGTGGGAGTGTTGCGGATCACTTCCCAATACTTGCTGTTCGGCTGGCGGAATTCGATGTGGTCGACCATCAGGCGCAGGAGCTGGTCCACGCGCCAGCCTTGCTGATAGAGGTTGTAAAAAATCAGCGGATCGACCGGCTTCAAAAGAAATTGCGCGGTGGTGTTGTCGTCCACCGGGATGAACTGAAAAGTGGGCGTTTTCTGGTAGGCCAAAGTCGGCGAGCCGCCGCCTATGGCGTTGCCCCCGGAGCCGGTGCCCTGAATCGCGTAGCTTCCGTTGCCGCTGAGGCCGGCCGTCATTTGATACGAGGTGCCGATCTGGCCCATCTTGAAGAAGAATGTAGGGTCGTGCTGATCGAGGCGCGCCAAGTTCAAGAGCATTTCACGGTTTGAAGTGTCCGCGTAGACGGCTTCGTAGTTGGTGTAGTCGGCGTGCAAGCGCTGCGCCGCGCCGCAGCCGGTCACAAGCATCGTTGCCACGCAGATGAGCGCGACGAAGAAAAGTCCCAGGAATCCGCGCGGTGGCGGCTGCTGCGTTTGCAGAGGCGCCCCTTGTGTCCGGCGCGGGGGAGCGGATTGCGGATCGGGTTTCATAACGTTCCGGATGCGCGGCATTGTATAGAGAAGCTGTCGGTATGACAACACAAATGTCGGTAGGGAGCGGCCCGGCCCCGCCTGCGTCAATCCGGGTCCGTGTATTCCCGCGGAACATCGTCCTCGGGAACTTCCCGCGTCGTCACTTCGCCCTGATCGGGATCTTTCGCGTTCTCGACGCCGCTGACGGCTTCGGCTTCAAAGTCCTGGCCTTCTTCCGCCAGTTCCTCAACGCTTTCCGAATCCACGCTTTCCTTTTGCGAGAGCCCCTCGGTGTCGCCGGATTGTCCGGCGGCTGCCGAGCCCAGGCCGCGGCGGTCCCACGGCGCAACCGGATTCGTGGCGACGCTCTTGCCCGCGGCGCTGCTCTTCATTCGCCGGATCGATTTCTTTTTGGCGGCGGCTTTCTTCTTCGGCGCCGGTTTCTTCTTACGGATTGGTTTTTTCTTCGCGGCGGATTTCTTCTTGCGTGGTGTTTTTCTCTTGGGCATGCGGGAAGTCTATCAAACGCGCTCCGGGTGAACAATACGAACCGGCCGGCACGCGGCGCGCCGCGCGCCTCACATGCGGATTGCCCGCGCCGCCTGCCGGATGTAGTGTGATGCCGGACCGGGTACGCGTTTCGCCGGGCCGGGCTTGAACGCGAAAATCTGTACGAGAGGATTGCCATGAATCGAATCATGCGCTTCAATTTGGAATGCGCCGTAATCGCGATTTGCGCGCTCGGGATTTCCGCCCGCGCGGCCGCGCCGCCGTCCGATGTGATCGCCAACGTCTCCGCGCGCACCACCATCGATCTTGACGGAACTTGGAACGCCATCGTGGACCCGCTCGGCACGGGCGCCGGCGGCGCGATGTGCAAGAACGCCAAGCCCAGCAGCCCGCGCGACCTGGTCGAGTACAATTTCGATACGGCCGGCACGCTGAAAGTTCCCGGCGATTGGAACACGCAGCGCGGCGATTTGATGCTTTACGAAGGCTCGATCTGGTACGAGAAGAATTTTTCCTACCATGTGCGCGAGCACACCCGCGTCTTCGCCTATTTTGGCGCCGCCAATTACCGCGCTTCCGTTTGCGTCAACGGCGTGAAGGTCGGCGAGCATCAGGGTGGCTTTACGCCATTCAATTTTGAAGTCACCGGCAATCTTCACGACGGCGATAATTTCATCGTCGTCGAAGTGAACGATCAGCGCGCGGCCAACGCTGTGCCCGGGCCTTCCACCGATTTCTGGAATTATGGCGGCTTGACGCGCGGCGTTTCGCTCGTCAAAGTGCCCGAGACGTTCATTCAGGATTATTTCGTGCAATTGGCGAAGGGCTCGCAAAGCGACGTCGCCGGCTGGGTGAAACTGAATGGCGCCACGGGCGCGCCGCAGCAAGTCACGATCGAGATTCCCGAAGCCGGCGTCAAGCAAGTCGTCGCGACGGATGCGCAGGGTTACGGGGAATTTCGTTTCCCGGCGAAGCTCGAACTTTGGTCGCCCGAAAATCCGAAACTATACGAAGTGAAGGTTTCGGCGGCCGGGGATTCAGTCAACGACCAAATTGGATTCCGTACGATCGAAACGCGCGGCCAGCAGATTCTGCTGAACGGCAAGCCGATCTTCCTGCGCGGAATCGATATGCACGAAGAGATGCCGTTCAGCGCCGGCCGGATCGTCACCGAAGACGGCGACAGAATACTTCTGACGTGGGCCAAGGAACTCGGCTGCAACTACGTGCGCATGGCGCATTACCCGTACAACGAAGCCATGAACCGCCTGGCGGATAAAATGGGAATACTCGTGTGGTCCGAAATTCCCGTCTGGCAGCGCGTCGCGTACACCGATCCCTCGACGCTGCAGATCGCCGAGGAACAATTGCGGGACATGATCGCGCGCGATCACAATCGCGCCTCCGTAATTTTGTGGTCCGTTTCAAACGAGACTCCCGTGATACCGGAGCGTTTGGTGTTTTTGAAAACGCTGATCGATGACGCGCGCGCGCTCGATCCGACGCGCCTAATCACATCGGCCAGCAACCACACGGAGCTCTCCGGTTCGGACCCGCACACGATGACGCTGCCCGATCCTCTCGCTGACCTGCTCGATGTCGTCGGCGTCAATGAATACATCGGCTGGTACGGCACGCTGACGCCGGAAGATTGCGACCACATCGATTGGAGTTTGCCCACCGACAAGCCCGTCGTCATCAGCGAATTCGGCGCCGAAGCGCCGTTCGGAAACCATGGCGACGCCGGCACGCGCTGGACCGAGGAGTATCAGGCCAATTTCTACGTCCATCAGCTCGCCATGCTCGATCGCATTCCGGGGCTTGCGGGGATGTCTCCGTGGGTGCTGATGGATTTTCGCTCGCCGCGCCGCTATCTCGCGGGAGTTCAGGATTTTCACAACCGCAAAGGTTTGATCTCCGAGCGCGGACAGCGCAAGCAGGCGTTCTACGTTTTGCAAAAGTATTACCAGCAGAAGGCGCAAGGCGCCAACTGACCGTTTCGCCCGCGCGAAATTCGCAGGCGCGCGGACCGCTTGACGCACCGACGGCTTTGCTGTTCTTATTTCCACGCGAGGATTTCGCGCGGACCGGGGAGGTTTTCCGATGGACACGTGGCGCGGCAAATGGGCGCTGGTCACCGGCGCGAGCGCTGGAATCGGCAAAGCGCTCGCAACGGAGCTAGCCGCCGGCGGAGCGAATCTCGTGCTCAGTGCGCGCCGCCGCGATCGCCTTGCGCAATTGGCCGGAGAATTGTCCGCGAAGCATGGCGTGCGCGCGGAAGTCTGCCCCGCCGATCTCGGCGCGGCCGGCGCTCCGCGGGAGATTTTTGGTTTCACGCACAGCCATGCGATCGAAATCGACATCCTCATTAACAACGCCGGCTTCGGCGCCTCCGGCGAATTCACCGGCATTCCAATCGAGCGCCAACTCGAAATGGTGCAAGTGAATTGCGCGGCCGTGACGCATCTCACACATTTGTATCTCGCGGGCATGTTCGCGCGCCGCAGCGGATATGTGATGATCGTTTCATCCGTGGCCGCGTTTCAATCGGTGCCATACCTCACCGTCTACGCCGCCACGAAGGCGTTCGATCTGCTTTTCGCCGAAGGGCTTGCCGAGGAAGCGCGGCCATTTGGTGTGCGCGTCTGCGCGCTGTGCCCCGGCCAGACGGCATCGGAGTTTCACCAGGTCGCCGGCACGGCCGATCTCAAGCGACCGAAAGAAGAGACCGCCGAAAAAGTGGCGCACACGGGTCTCGTCGCCCTCGCCAAAGGCAAGAGCTTCGTGATTTCCGGATTGAAAAACAAACTGTTGACCGAATCCGAGCGGCTCATGCCGCGAAAGCTCGTGGCGGGCGTCGCCGCAAGCATGTATCGGCCGAAGCCCTCGCACTGAGCCGCGGACCATGACGGAACTTGACGCGCTTAAGCGGCAATTGCACGACGAAGGTTTCGGCGAGACGTTTGTGTGGCAGGATGGCCCGGACACGCATTATCCCGATCACACCCACGATTCCGAGACGGTCCACATAATTCTCGATGGCGAGATGACGCTCACGGCCGGCGGCCAAACGCGCACGTTCACCGCGGGCCAGCGCTGCGACGTGCCGGCCGGAGCAGTTCACTCCGCGCGCATGGGCCCGCACGGTTGCCGCTATCTCATCGGAGAAAAATAGGAGCGCTAAGAGGATTCTGCGTTTCGCCGCGCCGCACTTGCGTCGGCCGCCGTCGCGCGATCGAGCAATTCGATCACGTGCATCACGTTCTGCCCCGTGCCGTGAATTTCCGCGCCGGCGCGGAGTTGCAGCAGGCATCCGGGATTGGCCGTCACAATTGTGGGCGCGCCGGTCGCGGCGGCGTGCTTCATTTTCTCCGCCAGCAATTCGAGCGAGGCCATGGTTTCGGTCACGTTGTAAACTCCCGCCGAGCCGCAACAAAAATCCGCCATCTTCATCTCGACGAGTTCCACGCCCGGCACGGCGCGAATCAATTTTCGCGGAGCGTCGTGAATTCTCTGGCCGTGCAACAGATGGCATGAATCCTGATACGTCACGCGCAGCGGCACTTCTTGAAGCGGGGCGCTCAATCCCAATTCCGCCAGAAATTCCGTGACGTCTCGCATGCGCCCCGCGAAAGTATGCGCGCGCGCATGATCGGCATCGGTTGCCGCGAGCAAATGATCGTATTCCTTGAGCGTCGATCCGCAGCCCGCGGCATTGGTCAATATCGCGTCGAACGGTTCGCCCAGAAACGCATCGAGATTCGCGCGCGCCAGCGCGCGCGCCACGTCGCGCACGCCCGCGTGTGCCGCGAGCGCCCCGCAGCACGTCTGCGTGGCCGGCACAACCACTTCGCAGCCATTCGCTGTGAGCACGCGAATCGTGGCGCGATTGAGCTCCGCGAAACTTACCTGCGCGACGCAGCCCGCAAAAAACGCCACGCGCGCGCGCCGTGGTCCTGGCGCCGGAAAAGTTTTGCCGAGCGCCGAATAGAAAAATTCGGAATCGATGGCCGGCATCAGCCGCTCGCGCTCCGCAAGACCAAAAAGCCGAAGCACTCCGCTCGCCCGCGCCACGCGCTGCAATCCCGAGCGCTGATAGGCGCGCACCAATCGCGCCAGCGCCGCGATGCGCCGCGGATACGGCAGCAAATGCCGGAACACCAGGCTGCGCGCCGCGCGCGAAGGCAACGAACGCCGGTAGTGCAGCTCGATCTGCGCGCGTGCATCTTCCACCAATTTTCCGTACTCGACGCCCGAAGGACACGCCGTCTCGCATGCGCGGCAATCGAGGCACTGATCGATGTGCTTCACAAACGACGCGCCCAGTTCCAGCGCGCCTTGATCCACAAGCAGCATCTGCCGGATTCGCCCGCGCGGCGAATCCGCTTCCAGTCCCCAGAGTTTGTACGTCGGGCAATGATTCAGGCACAGTCCGCAGTGAATGCACCGCGCATAATCTTCATACTGCGGCGCGTCCGGACCCGAGAATCCGCTGTGCGCTGCGGATTCCGTTTCGTGTGCGTGTGCGGTGCCGTCCACCAAGTCACAATCCTCCGCAGTAGCGGCCCGGAGCGAGCACGCCGTGTGGGTCAAAGATTTTCTTCACGCGCTGCATCAATTCAAAATCCTCGCGCGCTGCGCCCCAAAGCGAAATGCGCCGCTTCAGCGCCGTCGGGCAACATTCGACGAACGCGCGCGCCGGCGCGCCGCCGCTTCCCGCGGCTTCAAGCAATTCCTTTACCGCCGACGCGAACGATGCCTGCGCCTCATCCGTCACAGCATCCGCCCGGCTTTCCGATCGCGGCCACAGCGCAACGTAACCCGTGCCCGCCGACCCTGCCGACCCAACCGCCAACGCCGCGTCGAGATCGTGCGCTCCAGCAATTACCGCGAGATTCTCCGCAAGCGCAGCTGCTGACGCCGGCAGAACAGCGATGCGCAGAATCACCGCCGACGCCGAACGCTCGAGCGCCAGCCTCACAAACTCCCGAATCGCTCGCAGGGGTTTCGCCGCGTCCGCGCCGCTCCACGCTTCAAAGTTCGCGGCTCCAGCTTCGCGCGCCATGCGTTCCAGATCGCGCGCGTGCCGCCCGACCACCGCCGCGCTGCCCGCCGCCGCGATCACGACGCGCCACGCGCGCGCGTCCGCAGCGGCCTGCGCGGCGAGCCCGGAAATTTCCGCCGCGCCCGGATTAAGCATCTCGATCGCGCGCGGTTCAAGCGGCGACGCGGCCACAGCGCGGCAAAATTCGTGCGCCGCGCGCGCCTTGTCGAATGCCGCCGTAAAAACGCGCCGCTCCGCCGGCCGGGGAAATGTGCGGAAATGTACGCGCGTGATCACCGCCAGCGTGCCCAGCGAACCGATCAATAATTTGTGCAGATCGTAGCCCGTGACATTTTTCACCACGCGCCCGCCGCTCTTGGCAATCTCTCCGAGCCCGGTGACGAATTCCATCCCCAAAACAAAATCGCGCGCCGAACCGAAGTGCGCTCGCAGCGGCGAATACGCGTTCGTAGCGATGGCGCCGCCGACCGTGGCGCGATCGGAAAAAGCAACCTCGAGCGGCAGAAATTGTCCGTGTTGCCCAAGCTCGCGTTGCAAATCTTGAATGCGCACGCCGGGTTCCACGCTGAGCGTAAGATCGCCCGGATCGTACGAGACCAAGCGATTCAGCGCCGAAAGATCGAGCGCCACGTCGTACCGCGCGGGCACGCCGCCGATCGAGAGCTTGCTGCGTCCCGAGCAGGGAATCACAGCAAGTTTTTCCGCGGCTGCCGCGCGCACAAGCTCCGCAACTTCGGCCGCATCCGCGGGCCGCACCGCAGCCGCGGGCAGCATGCCATCGACTTCGTATGCCGTAAGCGAAGCGGGATCGGTCACGGTGCGCGCGGCGCCCAGCAATTGCTCGAGGCGCGCGAGTTGCGTCTCCGAAAGAAGATTCTCGCTCATGCGGGGAGCGCGGACGCGGCCGTCTGCGGCAGGACGCGCAGCTCGCCGCAGCCTTTGCCGAGCGGCAGAATTTTTTGCGGGTTCAGCAGCGCGTCCGGGTTGAACGCGTCGCGCACGCGCGCCATCAGCGCCAAATCCTCCGGCGTGAACATCAGCGGCATCAATTCATTTTTCTCCATGCCCACGCCATGCTCGCCGGTCAGCGCGCCGCCCATGGCTATGCAATACTGAATGATTTCGCGCGCGGCGGCCACCACGCGCTCAAATTCGCCCGCGTTCCGCGGATCGAACAGAATCAGCGGATGCAGATTGCCGTCGCCCGCGTGAAAAATATTTCCGATGCGGAAGCCGTAAGCGCGGCCGATCTCCTCAATGCGCCGCAGCGTTGCGGGCAATCGCGTGCGCGGAATCACGCCGTCCAGCACGTAGTAGCTCGGCGAAAGCCGGCCAATCGCGCCGAACGCGTTCTTGCGCCCCTTCCACAGCAGATCGCGTTCGCGCGCATCGCGCGCCAGACGGACTTCGCGAGCGCCGTGCGCGCGGCACACTTCGGAAATTTCCGCGGCCTGTTCCTCCGCAGCTTCGGCCAAACCTTCCACTTCAAGCAGCAGCACCGCGGCGCAATCGCGCGGAAAACCCGCGTGCACGAAATCTTCCACCGTGCGCAGCGTCCAGCCATCGAGCATCTCGCACGCCGCCGGCGTGATCCCGCGCCGCGTAATTTCCACCACCGATTCCGTCGCGTCGTCCACCGCGTCGTAAACGGCCAGCAGCGTCTTCACCGCTTCGGGCTTGCGCGAAAGCCGCACCGTAATTTCCGTGACGATGGCCAGCGTTCCTTCCGAGCCGACCATCAGCCCCGTCAAATCGTATCCCAGCGGCTCAGCCGTCTTGCCCCCGATGCGCACCACACGCCCGTCGTCCGGCAAAACAATTTCGAGCCCCGTCACGTGATTCGTCGTCACGCCGTACGCCAGAGTGTGCGGACCGCCGGCATTTTCGGAAACGTTGCCGCCGATCGTGCACGATTTTTGGCTCGATGGATCGGGCGCGAAATAAAGTCCCAAATGCTCCACGGCGCGCGTGATGTCCAGATTCACCACGCCGGGTTGCACCACGGCGCGCCGGCTCTCCGCGTCGATTTCGAGAATGCGATTCATGCGCGAAAACACCGCGACGATTCCGCCCGCGCGGGGCAACGCACCGCCCGACAAGCCCGTGCCCGCGCCGCGGCCAACCAGCGGCGTTTCGTATCGTTTCGCGAGGCGCATGATTTCGCTTACTTCGCGCGTCGAGCTGGGAAAAACGACGCATTCCGGCCGCGCGATTTCCACCGAACCATCGTATTCGTACAGCAGCAAGTCTTCGCGGGCGAAGAGCACCGCGTCGCGCCCCAGCAGATTCTGCAACTCGCGAATGAGTTTCGGATTCAAGGATTTGTGCGCGCAATCGCGCGAAAAACGCGCCCTCGCGCCACTATAGTCTTCGCCGCGCGGCGGCGTCAACGCAACGCCGCCGGCATCGCGCGCGCCGCGGCGCTCCGCGCCCTGCAAGCAAGTGCACAAATGTGTTACTCTGCGTTTCCGCCGCGCATCGCATTGCGCCGCCGGCGGAACGCGGTTCGCGCATATATACATATATAAATGACCCGGCCTAGCGTTTACGTCACCCACGCCTTGTTTGAAGCGCCGCGCGCGCTGCTCGCCGCCCATTGCGATGCGCAATTCTGGCCGGGCCCCGGGCGCCCATCGCGCGAGGAATTGCAGCGCGCCGTCGCCGCCGCCGACGGACTCGTCTGCGTGCTCACCGATCGCATTGACGAAGCGCTGCTCGCCGCGGCGCCGCGGCTGCGCATCGTCGCCAACGTCGCCGTGGGCTACGACAACCTCGATCTCGCCGCATTCGGCCGCCGCAAAATCGCCGCAACCAACACGCCGGGCGTACTCGACGAGACCACCGCCGATCTGGCCTGGGCGCTGCTGCTCGCCGTCGCTCGCCGCATTGTTGAGGCCGACGCGCTCGCGCGCTCCGGCAAATGGCTCATGTGGGACCTCGATCAATTGTGTGGCGGCGACGTGTGGGGCAAAACGCTCGGTGTGGTAGGATTCGGCCGAATCGGACGGGCCGTGGCGCGCCGCGCGAAGGGATTCGGCATGCGCGTGATTTATTCGAGCGGCCATCGCGCGCCGGCCGAAATCGAGCGTGAATTGGGCGCGGAATATCGCGCGCTTGACGCGCTCGTCGCCGAAGCCGATTTCATTTCGCTTCACGTGCCGTTGAGCGACGCCACGCGCCACATGATCGCCGCGCCGCAGTTTGCGGCGATGAAGCCGACGGCCTATCTGATCAACACCGCGCGCGGGCCGGTGGTGGACGAAGCGGCGCTGATCGAAGCGCTCGCCGCGGGACGCATCGCCGGCGCGGGCCTCGATGTCTACGAGCATGAGCCGGCAATCCCCGACGGCTTGCGCCGCGCCAACGTGGTGATGACGCCGCACATCGGCTCGGCTTCGATCGAGACGCGCACGAAAATGGCGATGATCGCCGCGGAAAATATCGTCGCGTTTTTCGATGGGCGCCGGCCGGCGGCGATTTTGAATCCAGAGGTTCTGGCATAAGCTCGCGACGCATGAAATAAAATCAACGGAGGATCGATGCCCCACGTCACGCACAACCACCACAAGCTCACTCACGAGGGAGCGAAGGCCATCCTGGCCGCCGCCGAAGCGCGCGCCCGCGAAATCGGCGTGCCGATGAATATCGCCGTCATGGATGACGGCGGTTTTCTGATCGCTTTCGCCCGCATGGACGGCGCGAAAATTTCGTCTGTGCGCATCGCGCTGGCCAAGGCCAAAGCCTCCGCGATCCGGCGCGCGCCGACAGGACCAGCCGATGGCGATCCTTCCAAAGTGATGATGTCGCTGGCGCTGGCGATCACCAGCCTGGCGGACCAAACGCCGATGCGCGGCGGTCTGCCGATCGAAGTCGAAGGGCAGTGCGTGGGATCGATCGGCGTCAGCAACGGCACCGAAGAGCAGGACCTCGATGTGGCGCGGGCCGGCCTGGCCGCGCTGCTCCCGAAATAGCGCGCGCGGCATCGCGCGCCCGCACGGCGCACTACGCCGATGTCCGACAACAAACTTCTCTCTCGCGCGATCTTCCAGCGGACGCTTGGTGCGATCGACATCCCCTCGGCGTTCGCGCGAAAGCTCGCGCGATCGGGCGCGACGATCGCCTGCGGCGGCGATCGCATCGACCTCCCGCAATTCCAAAGCATTCGCGCCATCGCATTCGGCAAAGCCGCCGTCGCCATGGCGCGCAGTTTGGCCGCCGACCTTTCACCGCAATTTCGCGCCGAAGGAATTTTGGTCGCGCCGTCGCTGCCGGCCGAACCCGTGCCCGGATTTCGCGCCATCGCTGCGGGGCATCCTCTGCCCGACGCCGCGAGTTTCGAGGCCGGCCGCGCGATTCTCGATCTGCTGGCTAGCTGCGAGCGCACGACGCTCGTTTTTTTTCTTCTCTCGGGCGGCGGCTCATCGCTCGTCGAATTGCCGCTCGATTCCCGCGTAACGCTGGCCGAAATGCAAAATCTAAATCGCGTGCTGGTCACCTGCGGCGCGTCGATCGAAGAAATCAACGTTGTCAGGAAGCATGTTTCCGCGGTGAAGGGCGGCCGGCTCGCCGCCGCCGCGCCCGGCGCCATGAAAATTACGTTCGCGATCAGCGACGTTCCCGAGGGCAGGGAATCGGCGCTCGCGTCGGGGCCGACGCTGCCCGATCCTTCCACTGCCGCCGACGCGCATCGCATCGTGCGCGAGTATGGAATCGGCGCGAAATTGCCGGCGTCTCTTGCGCGCGCGCTCGCGCCCGGCGGCGATCTGCTTGAGACGCCGAAGCCGGGCGATCCCGCGTTTCAGCGCGCGAATTTCGCGCTGGTGCTCGGAATGCACGATTTAATTCACCCCGCGCATTGCGCTGCCGAGGCCGCCGGTTGCATCACCATCTGCGACAACTCAACCGACGACTGGCCCGTCGCGCGCGCCGCCGATCATCTGCTGCTGCAACTTGCGCATCTGCGCGACGCGAATCCGGGCCGGCGCGTCGCCGTGATCGCCGATGGCGAAGTCTCGTCGCCCGTCATGGGTGATGGAATCGGCGGGCGCAATGCCGCGTTCGTGCTCGAGTGCGTCGCGAAAATCGCGGGCCGTGCGATCACCGTGCTCAGCGCGGGGACCGACGGCATCGATGGCTCAAGTCCCGCGGCGGGCGCCGTGGCCGACGGCGAAACATTCGAGCGGGCTCGCGCGCTCGGCCTGGATGCGGCGGATTTCCAGCGCCGCAGCGATTCCTATTCTTTTTTCAACGCGCTCGGCGATGCGATCGTGACGGGACCGACGGGAAACAATCTCCGCGATCTGCGAATTCTGATCGCGGAATGATCGAACGCTGTGCGCCGCGCGCTGGCGCCGGGAGCCTTTCCTTAGGAGGTGGGAGCTTTAGCTCCCACGTAACGGATCGAAAGGGGAAGGGGCTTTAGCCCCCCGAAGGCGAGCCGCATTACAGAAGCGATTTCACCGTGCCGCCATCCACGGCCAGGCTCACGCCATTGATGTAACTCGCGCGCTCGGAAGCCAGAAACGCCACGGCGGCGGCAAACTCCTCCGGCTGACCCACGCGCCGCAGCGGGCTGAGCGTCGCCCACGTCTCAAATATTTTTTCGCGCGTCTGCCCGGTCGCCGCGGCGCGCGCATCCGCCAATTCCACCAGTCGATCGGTTTGCGTGAAGCCCGGGCAAACATTGTTCACGGTGATGCCGGACGGCCCGAATTCGTTCGCCAAAGTTTTCGCCAGGCCCGTAACCGCCGCGCGAATCGAATTCGAGAGCATCAAATTGTCCATCGGCTGCTTCACCGAACTCGATGTGATCGTCACGACGCGGCCCCAGCGGTTCTTCTGCATGCGCGGCAAAACTTCGCGCGCGAAATAAACGGCGCTCAGCAGCGTCATATCGACGGCCGCTCGCCACTCCGCAATCGAAATGTCCATGAATGGTTTCGACGGCGGCCCGCCCGCGTTCGTCACGCAAATGTCCACGCGCCCAAATTTCTTTTCGACCGCCGCGACAAATTGCGCCACGCGCGCCGCATCGGTGACGTCGAACGCTTCGGAATAGACCGCGCGCCCCGACGCCTCGCGAATCGCCTGCGTCGCTTTTTCCAGGCGCTCGGCGCTGCGCGCGCAGATCGCCACCTCCGCGCCCTCGCGCGCCAATTCCGTCGCCACCGCCAGGCCCAGCCCTTTGCTGGCCGCCGCGACAATCGCGATTTTCCCTTTCAGTCCCAGGTCCATCGGCCGCCTCGCCTCGCGCTACTTTGAGCCGCGCAGATAGCTGTCGTCTTTCTTGATCCAATCCTCGCGCCGCGGCGCAAAGATCTCGATCGATACGGTTTCTTCCAGAGCCACCGCGCCGTGCGGCACGTTGCCGGGTATCAGAATCATTTCGCCGTTGCCCAGCGTGATCTCGCCATCGTCCATGATCAGCAGCATCTTTCCCGCGGCGATGATCGTGATCTGTTCGTTCGAGTGCTGATGCCGCGGCACTTTCGTTCCCGATTCAAATTTCATCCGCGCGAGCGAAAGTTTTTCGCCGTTCAGCATCTGCCGCTTCAGGCCGGCGAGCATCGGTTCGCTTTCGATCATGTCCCACGAAGTTTTTGTCGCCATCATCGGCTCCTATGATTGCCGCTCCAGATGTTGCATGCGCCCCGCAATATCCACCGAGCGTCAGAGGATAACGCAGAGGCGCGGAGCGCGCAAAGACTCGCAGAGCTGGGTTGGGGTTCGTTTTCGAGTAGCGCGATAATCACGCACTAGCGCCGCTCCACGGCGGATGTCGCTCCTTTCATCTTCCGAACCTGTATAATTCGCGAATACGATGGCAATCTCGGCTGGCACGAAACTGGGACCTTACGAGATCGTCGCACCGCTCGGCGCGGGCGGCATGGGTGAGGTCTATCGCGCGCGCGATACGCGTCTGGGCCGCGACGTGGCCATCAAAGTTTTGCCCGCGCATCTTGCCGATCGCCCCGATTTGCGCGAGCGATTCGAGCGCGAAGCCCGCGCCATCGCCAGCCTGAATCATACGCATATCTGCACGCTCCACGATATCGGCCGGCAGGACGGCATCGATTATCTGGTGATGGAGCTTGTCGAAGGCCAAACGCTCGCGCAGCGTCTGCTCAAAGGCCCGCTGCCCATCGAGCAAGTGTTGCAGTACGCCATCGAAATCGCCGGTGCGCTCGATAAAGCTCATCGCAGCGGCATCACCCACCGCGATTTGAAACCCGGCAACATCATGCTCACCAAATCCGGCGTGAAGCTGCTGGATTTCGGTTTGGCAAAGTTAACGCGCGAAGCGGCCGTGACGACCAACACAGTCACGACGCTGCCGCTAGCCGAGCATTCGATCACCGCCGAAGGCAGCATCATCGGCACGCTGCAATATATGGCGCCGGAGCAGCTCGAAGGCGCTGAGGCCGACGCGCGCACAGATATTTTTGCATTCGGCGTTGTGGTGTATGAGATGGCGACCGGCAAACGCGCGTTTGACGGAAAAAGTCAGGCCAGCCTGATCGCGAAGATTCTGGAGACCGATCCGCCGCCGATTTCTTCGCTCCAGCCGATGACGCCGCCCGCGCTGGATCGCGTGGTGAAGAAATGTCTGGCCAAAGAGCCGGACAGAAGATGGCAGGACGCCGGCGATCTGTGCGACGAGCTGAAGTGGGTTGCCGAGAGCGCAGCGCCGCCTGAGGTGGCTCCGACAGCCGGCCGTAATCGTGCGGCGCTGATTTCGGCTTTGGCCTGCGTCGTTGTGGCTGCGGCAGCCGCGGGATGGTTGCTGAAGCCTGCGCCGGCTTCTGAGCAGGTGATGCAATTGGCCGTGCCGCTTCCCGACGAGATGTCATTGCCGCTTTTCGCCCAATTGTCGCCGGACGGCCGTCGCGTGGTTCTGGCTGTCTACTTGGGGCAGCAAAGTCAGCTTGTTCTTCGGTCACTCGATTCGTCGCAAGTGCAACCGTTACCGAGCACGGAGAGTGTCTCTACCAGATCCCCTTTCTGGTCTCCCGATAGCCGATCGATCGGATTTTATTCTGGCGGGAAGCTTAAAACGGTTTCCGCCAACGGCGGCCCGGCGCAGGTCTTGTGTGACGCGAGCCTGAGTGGATCCGGCGGAGCCTGGAGCAGCGACGGAGTGATTCTTTTTGTGGGCAATAGCGGCCCGCTGCAGCGTGTGAACGCTTCCGGAGGCGCTTGTACGCCGGTGATGAAGGGAGCGGCGAATGAAAATGACGATTCCCCGGCTTTCCTGCCCGACGGAAAGCATTTCCTTTACCGGGCGAAGGGGGGCGACGAATCCACGCGCGGCATCTACGTGGCGTCGCTCGATAATCCCGCCGGTCAGCGCCTGCTCACTGACCGATCCAGCGTCGTGTTTGCCCCGTCGACGCATGGAGGCAGGCAAGGTTATCTCCTCTTTCTCCGGGGAACCACGCTGACGGCGCAGCCGTTTGACACCGAGACACTGCAACTCGCGGGAGACGCCTTCCCGGTGGCTGAGCAGGTCGCGATGGATTTCAACAATCAAGTTGCCGCCTCGGTTTCCGCGAACGGCGTCCTGGTTTATTTGTCCAATCTGGTCCGCGATAATCAACTTACTTGGTTCGATCGCTCCGGCAAGGTATTGGGAACAGTCGGGCCGCACGGACTACAGAACGGCGTCGCCCTTTCGCCCGATGACAAGGTCGCAGCCATCGGCCGCAACTTTAGCGGTTCGGACATTGAATTATGGTTGGAAGATTTGGTTCGTGGCGAAGCGACTGCATTTACATTTGATCCAACCCATGGCCGGGTAGCGGTTTGGTCTCCAGATGGTTCCCAAATTATTCTTACTGGCACCGACGGAAAGCTTTATCGGAAAGACGCGAATGGGGGTGGACGCGAAGAACAACTGCTCGCGGGCGGCAACCCAAAGTATCCTTCGGACTGGTCGCGCGACGGGCGGTTCTTGCTTTACACCGATATCGATCCGACGACCGGCGCCGATATATGGGTGCTCCCCGATCCGTCCGGCAAGTCCGGCGATGGCAAGCCGTTCCCATTTCTCCAAACCGAATTTGGAGAATCCCAAGCGCAATTTTCCCCGGACGGCCGCTGGATTGCCTATGCATCGAACGAATCCGGCCAAGGGGAAATCTATGTTCGGCCATTTTCAGGACAGCCTTCCGGAAGCTCGGGCGAGTGGAAGATTTCAACCGACGGGGGGCGAGAGCCGCGCTGGAGCGCGGACGGCAAGGAACTGTTCTACTTGGCGGGGGAATCGAGTGGACATTTCAAATATCAATTGATGGCTGTGCCCATCCATACGATCGGTGCCGCAACTTTCCAGGCCGGAGCGCCTAAGCCGCTGTTTGATTTCGTCTACCCGGGCATCGTGCCGCAGTACAACGTTTTTGGATACGCGGTAGCGGCGGACGGCCGGCGGTTTCTTGTAAATCCATCTGTGAATCCCATTACGACGACGCTGAACGTGATCGTGAATTGGGAAGCGAGCGTTTCCAGGAACAAATGACGATGTTCGGCAGTTGATTGAACGTGTTGGGTTGAGCGTTCATCGGACACTAGCACTCGCGCGTGAGGGTGTGTTCGGGTTCCTTACGCTTGCGGACTAACTCATGATTAGCTGGATCACCGGAAGCCGACCCATTACCTGGAGCTGAAACTTTGGAAGCCGAGCGGCATCCTATCTCCGACAAGCGATACGGGTCGCCCGTAAATCAGCGGCGCCCAATCTATGTATAATAGCCGCGCCTTAGGAGGGCAGGACATGCTGCGCATAAACGACGAAGCACCGAATTTCACGGCGGAAACTTCGCAGGGCACGATCAATTTCCATGAATGGATGGGCAACGGGTGGGCGGTTTTGTTTTCGCACCCCAAAGATTTCACGCCCGTATGCACCACCGAACTCGGCTACATGGCGGGCCTGCAGCCGGAATTCGCGAAACGCAACACCAAGGTCATCGGTCTGAGCGTGGACCCGGTGAGCAGCCACGCGAAATGGGCCTCGGACATTGAAGAGACGCAGGGCCACAAAGTGAATTACCCGATGATTGGCGACCCGGAGCTGAAGATCGCCAAACTTTACGACATGCTCCCGGCCGACGCTGGCGACACTTCCGAAGGCCGCACCGCCGCCACCAACGCCACCGTGCGCACCGTGTTCGTGGTCGGTCCGGACAAGAAGATCAAGTTGATGCTCAGCTATCCGATGAGCACCGGCCGCAACTTCGACGAAGTGCTGCGCGTCCTCGATTCGATGCAGCTCACGGCGAAGCACAAGGTGGCCACGCCGGTGAACTGGAAAAACGGCGAAGACGTGATCATCCTTCCGGCGGTGACGGAAGACGAAGCCAAACAAAAATATCCGGGCGGTTGGAAAGCTCCCCGGCCGTATCTGCGCATCGTTCCCCAGCCGAAGTAGCCGTCCGCAAGCAAGGGTGACGCGCGTTGATCCTCAAGCAGTTCTATCTGCCGTGCCTGGCTCATGCCTCCTATTTGATTGGAGACGAGGAGTCAGGCGCGGCGGCCGTCGTTGACCCGCAACGCGACGTAGACCAATACATCGCATTCGCCGCCGAGCACGCGCTCAAAATCAAGCACGTAATCCTGACGCATCTGCACGCCGATTTTGTCGCCGGCCATCTGGAGCTGCGCGATCGAGCCGGCGCGACAATTTATTTGGGCGCCGCGGCGAAAGCGTCTTACGCGTTCACTCCTCTGCGCGATGGCGACATTCTGGAATTCGGGCGCGTGCGCCTGAAGGCGCTGGAAACGCCGGGCCACACCCCCGAATCTATCTCCATCGTGGTTTACGATTTGAACGTCAGCCAGACGCAGCCGCATGCCGTGCTCACCGGCGACACTTTGTTCATCGGCGACGTAGGGCGGCCCGATCTTCGCGCTGCGCTCGGCTGGTCGGCCCACGATCTTGGCGGCCTGCTCTTCGATTCGCTGCACACAAAGCTGCTGGCGCTCGCCGATCCCTGCCTTGTCTATCCGGCGCACGGCGCAGGCTCGCTCTGCGGGAAATCGCTGAGCAAGGAGACGGTATCGACGCTGGGAGAGCAGCGCCGCGCAAACTACGCGCTGCAGCCCATGAGCAAGGAAGAATTCATTCAGGTAGTGACGGCCGATCAACCGGACGCTCCGGCCTACTTCAATTACGACGCCGTGCTGAATAGCCAGGAACGGCCCACGCTGGATGAGGCTCTGGCGCGAGAGATGAATCCGCTGTCGCTTGATCGCGTGCTCGAGTTGCAGGCCGTCGGCGCGCAGGTCCTGGATACGCGGGACGCATCTGAATTCGCTTCGGCGCATCTCGTTGGCAGCATCAACATCGGCCTCGTCGGCCAGTTCGCTACGTGGGTGGGAACCGTGCTTGATCGCACGCATCCGATCGTCATCATCGCGGACCCGGGGCAGGAGAGCCAATCCGCGATTCGCCTCGGCCGCATCGGATTCGATCACGTGGCCGGATATTTGAAGGACGGATTGCAGAGCCTCGCAGCGCGGCCGGAACTCGTCGCCTTCACCGAGCGCTTGAGCGGACAGTTCGCCGCGGAACTTCTGTCATCGCCGCAGCCGCCGCTAGCCATCGATGTCCGCACGCCGCGCGAGCGAGATCAGAAGCGCATCGCGGGTAGCCTGGGCATCCCGCTGAACCATCTGATGGAAAATCTGGATCAGCTGCCGAGGGGCCGCGCGTTGCTGGTCTATTGCGCGGGCGGCTATCGCTCGTCCATCGCCGCGAGCCTGCTGCAACGCAGCGGCTTCCTTCCCGTCGCTGAAATCGCCGGCGGCATCGTAGGGTGGGAATCGGCGAAGCTGCCGGTTGAAACTGCGCAAGGTTTAACGTAGAAAACAGAAAACGCGGTAAAGTTGCCTGGATGTTTTTTCTCCGCCTGCTCGCTGGCCTCGTTCTGTTCGCAGAATTCCCAGTACCAATTTACTGGCTGATTCTTCATCCCGGTCACCGTTTCTGGCGCACGCGCATTCGCGCGGCGTTTTGGACGGCGGGCCTCACTGCGTGGACGCTCGGCGGCGTGCTTCTGATTTATTTTCGCGCGCAGCTTCTGGCGGCTCACGCGCCGCCGGCGTGGAGAATCGCCGTGGGGCTCTTGCTGATTGCCGTCGAGCCGATCATGCTGCGGCGCGTCGGCCGCGAATTGGGCCACATGCGGTTGGTGGGCCACGCCGAGCTGACCGGTGGCGGCGCGCTCGAAACATCCGGTCTATATTCGCGCATGCGCCATCCGCGCTACAGTGCGATGTTTTGCGCCGTGCTCGGCGCGTGCCTGGTCGCCGGCACGCGGCTGCTGTGGATCGTCGCCGCGGTGTGGTGGGCCGTAGAGCGCTTCGCGATCGCGCTCGAAGAGCGCGAGCTGCTCGCGCGCTTCGGCGAGCCTTACGCCGCATATCGCCGCCGCGTTCCAGCGTTTCTGCCGTTTCTCCTGTGGCCGCGTCCGCGCGAATAGCGATCCCGGGGCGCCATTGAAATTTGTCGGCGTATTGCTGCGCGGCTGGTCTGCGGCGGGGTGTGTCCCAAACCGGACAGATTCGTCTTAAGGTGCTGTTCCACAATCCGCGCTGAAAATAAGCAATCTGTCCAACAGCCTTGAAGGAGGCATACATGGTTCGCACCAGCTCAATGCTTCGAGTTTTTGTCGTGATGGCACTTCTGTGCGTTGGCGTGATGTACGCGCAATCCAGACCCCTCAACACCGTCAACCAGAAGATCAATCCGAATATCTACGCGGCGAACGAGCATATCCTGCAGGCCTGGGATTTCATCGGCGTCGCCCAGCAGCAGAACAATTTTGACATGGCCAACTACGCCGCGACTGCGAAGACGTTGCTTGTTCAAGCGAGCAACGATCTGAACATGGCCGCGAAAGTCGCCGACTCGAAATAACTGCCGCGCGCGGTCAAAAGCCTCTGAACGCGTGGCTCTGCCGGATCCGGGGCACGGGTGTCCCAAGCGGATACTAAATGATGGAACGCACTGGGGAAACGCCACCGTGCCCCAACGCCAGGATTACCGGCGTCGTTTATTCACTTTACTTTCTGACGGCAATATCCGCCGAGGCCTTCATTGGCCGGGGGCGGCCTGTCGCATATCACGCCGTGAACGTTATCGCGCACGTGTTGTACATTGCCGTGACGCTGCTCTTCTACTTCATGTTCAAGCCCGTGAATCGAAGCCTCTCTTTGCTCGCGGCGTTATTCAGCCTGGCGGGATGCGCGAACGATCTTCTTGACCTCTTCAATCGCGCTCCCTACAAAATCAACTCCCTTCTATTTTTCGCGCCCTACTGCCTGCTGATCGGCTACCTCATCCTCAGGTCAAGCTTCCTTCCTCGATTTCTGGGCGTGTTGATGGTGCTGGCCGGTGTGGGTTGGCTGGTTTTTATGTCGCCGCACGCAAACCATCTCTCAACGTACCTTATGGTCCTCGGCTTCGTCGCGGAAGCAGCGCTGATGCTTTGGCTCGTCGTGATGGGCGTGAACGTTCAACGTTGGAAAGAGCAGGCCAGCGCGTCCGTCGCGTAAGAGCCTGAAAGGGCGCGCGCGCTCGGCGCCCTTGGCGATCTGTCTTCTGCTCTGCTCGTTACTTCGCTGGGGTCGTCTAAGGAAGCGAGTATTCACCGGTGCATGTCGCAACCGCGTTCGTTCCCGGAGCGCCGTAGAGTACCGCGCAGACGCCCGAACCTTTGATGCTCGCCATCTTGCCCGTCCCGCCGAAAATCGTGAACGACTCCTGCCCCGTCACGGGGTGGCCATCCGCAAGGGTAATCGTCGTTTGCGTCGCGAAATAGACTGCGTCGCCGCTGGCCAGCGTCTGCACAATCGGGCCCCAGGCTTTAAGCTCGGTTCCGGTGTCTTCGACGTACGTGGCAAACGCCAGCGGTCCCATCGCCGATCCGGCGATTTCTCCCGACGCGGTGCAACTGTTGATGCTCACCTGCGAGCCAATCTTTTGCGGCGTGCCGGTGACGACTTGCATCACGTTGGTCGGCGCGCACGTAACGGTAAACGAAAATTTCGTTTGCGCGTGGGCGCGAACACTGACCGCGCATAAAACGAGAACCGCAAAGCAGCAAAGAATCGCACGTTTCATTTTGTACCCCTCAGTTGGCAAACTCGCGGAACGCACGGAATCTACTCTGAATGGCGCCGCGAGTCACGAATAAACTCCGCGCGAGGCTGGGTCCGCCGAAGAAAGTTGTGTCGCGCCCGAGCATCGGGGTGATCGGGACTGGCCCACAGCCGATTCGCGCTGCGGCTTGACGTGACGTGCGATCTTGATATGCTTCCCGGCGTCGAGCCCCTCAGGAGAAAAGCCATGAGGCGTCTGCCGGGTCTTTCGTTTGTTGCCGCGATACTTTTCGTGCTCTCGATCTTTGCGCCGCGCTCCGCGCGGGCGCAAATCACGCACGAAAGCCCCGTACAAGCCGGCAGCCCCGAGGACAAAGCGCTCACCGACATCACGAACGCCACCGACCCGACGCAAAAACTCGCGCTGATCGACAAATTCATGTCCGATTTCGGCACGGGCGATATGCAGCGCGTGGCGGACGAGCAGTATGTGGACTATTACGCCGACCAGAAAAACAGCGCGAAGGTGTACGAGTACGGCGAGAAAATCCTGGCGCTCGATCCCGACGATTTTCAGATCGCCGTCACCCTGGCGCACACCGCGGCGGACGCCGGCGACGACGACCGCATGTACGGCTATATCGAGAAGGCCGCGGCCATCCTGCAGCGTTACGAAAAGCAGACGGCTCCGGCCGGCGCCGACGCCGCAACGTGGGACGTGCTTCGCAAGCGGGCCATCGCCGGCGACCAGGACAATATCAATTACATCGAATACACTTTTTTCACCACCGCGCTGAGAGTGGACGACCCGAACCAGAAGGGCGCATTGATGGAGCGCTACGTCGCGGCGTTTCCCGATTCGCTCTATACCGAAAGAGCCGAGGTGCTCGCTCCCGCCTCCTACCAGCAGGCGAAAAATTTTCCGAAGATGGTCGATGCCGCGAACGCCGTGCTGGCGGTCAATCCGAACAACGTCAGCGTGTTGCTGCTGCTGGCCGATTACTACAGCGAGGGGGGGCAGCACCTCGATCTGGCGCTGGCCGACGCGAAGCAGGCGCTGGCCGCGCTGACCACGGCAACGAAGCCGGACGGCGTGAGCGACGACGATTGGCAAAAGCAGATCGCGTTGCAAACCGGCCTCGCGTGGACGGCGCTGGGACAGGTCTACATCACGCAAAAAAACCAGACGCCGGCGCTGAACGCGTTTCAAACCGCCGCGCCGCTGCTCAAGGCCGATCCTGTCGCTTACGCGCGCAATCAGTATCGACTGGGATTCGCGCTGCTCAATCTGAAGCGCAATCAGGATGCGTACGACGCATTTTCGCAAGCTGCCTCCGTCGATAGCCCGTATCGCGCGCTGGCGCAGGTGAAACTGGACGAGTTGCAGCACGCCGGTGTCGGCGTCCCGCACGCCGCCAAGAAAGCGCAGTAGGATCGGCGCGCTTGAGCACTCCCCAAAGTGACGCGGACTTCATACGCCTGGCGCTGGACGAAGCGCGGGCGGCAGGCGCGCGCGGCGAAGTTCCCGTAGGCGCCGTGATCGTGGTCGAAGGGCGCGCCGTCGCGCAGGCCGGCAATCGCACGATCGCCGATTGCGATCCGACGGCGCACGCGGAAATCGTGGCGTTGCGCGCGGCCGCGCGCGCCATCGGCAATCACCGCCTCGCCGGAGCCGCGCTCTACGTGACGATCGAGCCGTGCGCGATGTGCGCGGGCGCGATGGTGCAGGCGCGCATCGCGCGGGTGGTGTACGGAGCCGACGATCCCAAGGGCGGCGCCGTGCGTTCCTGCTTTCAAATTCTCGATCATCCAGCGCTCAATCATCGTGTCGATGTCGCCTCCGGCGTGCTGGCCGAAGAATGCGCCGCCGCGATGCAGGCATTCTTCGCCGCGCGCCGATAGTTACAGCACACTCCCATCGCGCTTCAATTGCTCCGTATTGCGCCGTCGGCTAAGATAAAAAGCGGAGAGGTGTCTGAGCGGTTGAAAGAGCTCGCCTCGAAAGCGAGTAGCCTCAAAAGGGCTCGTGGGTTCAAATCCCACCCTCTCCGCCATTTCATCGGGAAATCGGAAGCGCGAGTCGCCTGGTGTTGTTCCATCGACCGCAATCGGCGGCTCGTCAGCTCGCGCAATTCCCACACTCTCCGGCATCACCGCTGAAAATCAGAATTGGCAACTGAACTCGATATTCAGCGCGTCTGCACGAGTCCTATACGTACTGTATCTTGCGCTTCGCCCCGATCCAGAGGTCCGGGCGAAACCCTCCCACCGATCTCCACATCCGGGCAAATTTCCCGCCACGCGATTCCCTGACAGCGGGTGCCGAAATAAAGAACTCCAATGTGTTCAATAGTATAGGTGCGATTGGATGGCCTCTCCGCGTGGGCACCCGAATGCTAAAGCCAGGGTGTCCCCATGACTCATGAATCCACTGCGGAGGCAAGGATGCGGAATTTGAATTTTGCTCGGTCGGTAAGAATATCGCTGGCACTCGCGGTTGCGCTGTTGGGTCCCGGACTGGTCGCGGCTTACGCCGATGCCACCGAGAACTTTACGGGAACGCTTGCAGATGGGGTCGGCACCTTCAGCGGTTCCGTTACCGTTGACACGACGAATGGCGCCACGCCCGGCGCAAACGGTGGAAATGGAGAAGTGATCACCGGAGGCTCGGTGACCATCGACGGCGAAGGCGGCGCGGACGGTTTGTACGGCACCGGCTCTTCGCAGTACGAGGCCAACTATGGCTTCATCTATCTTTTTCAGGACAGCCAAACCGGCGGCGCCGGCGGCGCTCCGTTCATTGACTTGGCGTTCACAGAGACCGACCCGATCTCGGGTTACAGCATTTGCACCCTCACCGCCAACTCGTGCGGATTCACCTCGTACTTCGCTCCATTCAACGATCCCGACGGCGACAGCATCATCGACGTCGAATCGGCGACGGACCCGCCGGCTTCCGCGCCGGAGCCGGGAACCACAGCGCTCCTCGCGTGTGGCCTGCTCGGCGTGGGAATGCTTTTCGCGAAGCGGCGCGCAGTGCTGGGCTAGTTTCACTGCCTGCCCTCCTGCAGACAGCGTGAAGGCCAGGGGCGAAAGCGCTTCTGGCCTTTGCTTTTTGACGATATTCTCGTGCGGCAGCATGCATCCGGTTGTTTGTATCGACAACGCATCCAGATCGAGCGAGGTCTTGTCCGCCGCCGTGTCGCATAATGATCAAATGTCGATAAAGCCTATCCGGCCCGCGCGAGGCGCGACGCTTCGATCCATTCGCATCCCGGCGCTCTGCCTCCTCGCCGCGGCGCTGCTCGCCGGCTGTTCGCGCGATCCCAACGTCATCAAGCAAAAGCACCTCGCCCAGGGCGAGCAATATCTGCAAGCCGGAAAAGTTCGCGAAGCCGCGATCGAATTCGCGGACGCGATTCAGGTGGACCCGAATTTCGCGGATGCGCACTACCAACTGGCGCAATGCTACCTGAAGGAATCGAACTGGGTCGGCGCGTATCAGGAACTTCTGCGCACAGTCGATCTGCAGCCGCAAAATGCGGACGCGCTGACCGATCTCGCGAAGCTCCTGCTCGCAGCGGGCAAGTTTTCCGATGCGCGCGACCGCGCCGCCGCCGTCCTGGCGCTGAAGCCGGACAGCTTTGACGCCGAATTGCTGCTGGCGAACGCCGACGCGGCGCTCGGCAGCGCCGATCTCGCCGGCGCCGAGGCGCAAACCGCCATTGTGATCGCGCCCGCTCGCCCCGAAGGTTATATCGCCATGGCGCTCCTGCTGGCGAAAGAGCAAAGGCTCCCTGACGCCGAGGCCAGTTTTCAGCAAGCGATTTCCGTGAGTCCGAATTTCGTGCCGGCGCATCTGCTGCTGGGAGATTTTTACGCGCAGCAAAAGCGCTTCCCCGAAGCCGAGCAGCAATATCAAGCGGCGATCGCCGCGGCGCCAGACAATCCCTCGGCGCGCGCCGCGCTCGCGAGGTTCTACGTGTCGCAGGGCCGCAACGACGACGCCGAGCGCGCGCTGGCCGACGCCAAATCCGCGATGACCAGCGATCCTCGCGCCTACCGCCTGCTCGGCGACTATTACATCGGCATCGGAGATCGGCAGAAGGCGCTCGCCGAATTCAGCTCGCTCGTTCAGGCGCATCCGCAGGATATCGGCGTGAAGCGAACCTACATCCAGCTGCTGCTGCAGCAGAACCGCGTGGACGACGCCAATTCCGTGAACAACCAGATCCTCGCGCAAGATCCGCAGGACCTTGCGGCCGCGATCACGCGTGGAGAAATCCTTGGCCTCAGCGGCCATCCCGACGAAGCCGTCTCCGCGCTGCAAGACGTCGTGAAGAACGCGCCCAACAATCCCGTCGCGCATTTCTATCTTGGCCTCGCCTACAACCAGGACGGCGCGGCGGATCGCGCCGTAAGCGAATGGCAGACAGCGGTGAAAATCGCGCCCACCATGACGGAGGCGCAGCGCGCGCTGGCCACCGTGGCGCTGCAACACGGCGATTGGGGCGCGCTGGCCGCCGTCGCCAATCAGCTGATCCAGCTCCAACCGCGCTCGCCGCTGGGCTACGACTACGCCGGAATGGAGCGCGCCGCGAACAACGATCAGGCCGTCGCCGAAATGAATTTCGACAAGGCCATGGAAGTCGCGCCCGCCGATTCCATCGCCTACATCCAGCTGGCGAAATTGCGCCTCGCGCAGAAGCGTCCCGCGGACGCCGCAAAATTATTCCAGCAGGTCCTCGCGCAGAATCCCAATTCGATCGACGCGCTCGCCGGAATCGTGGTGATGGACATGCAAGCCGCGCAGCCCGCGCAGGCTCTGGCCGCGGTGCGCGCCCAAATCGAAAAATCGCCGAGCAACGCCGGCTTTTACTTTTTGCTGGCGCAATTGCTCGTGAGCACCAAGGACCTGCCCGGCGCGGAAGCCGCGGTGGATAAAGCCGTCGCTCTCGATCCCAACAACGTGAACGCGTTCCTGCTGCTCGCGCAACTCCAATTGCAGCGCGGCGCCGTGGACGAGGCCGCCAGCGCCTTTGAACTCGCCATGCAGAAGAATCCGCGCGACATCCGTCTGTACATGGGCCTCGCCGGTCTCGAGGACGGCCGCGGCAATTGGCAGCAAGCCGAAAAACTCTATCAGCAGGCGCTGCTGATCAAGCCCGATGATCCCAGCCTCTCCAACAATTTGGCCTACTTGATGATCGAGCACGGCGGAGATAAAGACGCCGCGATGTCTCTGGCGCAAACCGCCCGCCGCGGCCTGCCGAATTCGCCCAACACCGCCGACACGCTCGGCTGGGCCTACTACTATCAGGGCTGGTATCCCTCGGCCGTCAGCACGCTTCAAACCGCCGTCAACGATTCTCCCAACAACCCCACGATTCATTACCACTTGGGATTGGCCTACCAGAAGACCGGCGATTACACCGACGCCAAACAAGAACTCGAACGCGCCCTGGAATTGCACCCCGCACCCGATCAAGCCACCGAAATCCGCAAAGCCCTCAGCGAAAATTCCGGCGGGTAAGCGATTTCACCATGCTCACGCAGCGCTTCGCGTGAACGCGCTCACTCCCTAATCGACTTTCGCCACGCTCTCCGCGGCCAAGACGTCGTGCACCTTCCGCAGCAGCGCCTCGCGCGTGATGGGCTTGTGCACGAAGACGGCTTCGGAATCGAGCGTTCCGAGATGAGTGAAGCCGGTGTAGCCCGACATGTAAACCACTTTCATTTCGGGCCGGGAGACGGCCAATTTGTGGGCCAGCGCCTGCCCGTTCATTCCGGGCATGACGACGTCTGTCAGCAGGAGATGTATGGGTTCCCGGCGGTCTCGGGCGATTTCCAGGGCGTTATTCGCGTTCTTGGCCTCCAGGACGGTGTAGCCGCTGTCGCTGAGCAAGCTGCAGGTGAGTTCGCGCAGGGCCTCTTCGTCGTCGACGACCAAAATCGTTTCGGCGCCGCGGAACGTTTTTCCAGCGTCCGTCTTTGGTTTCTCCACGCGGGGCGCTTCATCGACGCGCGGCAAATAGATCTTAAATGTAGTGCCATGTCCGACTTCGCTATAGACCCAAATGTGGCCGCCGCTTTGCTTCACCACGCCGTACACGGTGGAAAGGCCGAGCCCGGTGCCTTTGCCGACTTCTTTGGTCGTGAAGAACGGGTCGAAGATGCGGGTCTGGGTCTCGGCGTCCATCCCGATTCCCGTGTCGGTAACCGAAAGAACGATGAACGGACCGGCCTGTACTGGAGGGTGCGTGCGGGCGTAGTCTTCGTCGAGCTCGACGTTGGCGGTCTCGATCGCCATGCGTCCGCCTTGCGGCATCGCGTCGCGTGCGTTAACCACCAGATTCATGATGACCTGCTCGATTTGTCCCTGATCGGCTTTGACGCTGCCCAACGAGGCGTCCAGCGCTGAGCTATATTCGACACCATCGCCCAGCAGAACTCGCAGGATTTTCTCCGAATCAAGAACCGCCGCGTTCAGATTCATCACTTTCGGCTCAAGAATCTGCTGGCGGCTGAACGCCAGCAGTTGGCGCGTTAGAGTCGCCGCGCGATTTCCGGCTTTCTTCACTTGTTGGCAATTCTTCAGCAGCGGCTCGTTGCCGGCCAGTTGCTCTTCCAGGACCTCGCTGTAGCCGATGATCACGCTAAGCAGATTGTTGAAATCGTGCGCGATGCCGGCGGAGAGCTGGCCGATGGCTTCCATCTTCTGCGATTGGAGCAGCTGCCTTTCGAGGGACTTCTGGTCCGTGATGTCCTTGAAGATGATTACGGCGTATTCGTGCCCGCTGACCTCGAACAGCTCCGCCGATCCGAGCCCGGTACGCTCTTCACCGGACTTGGTGCGAAAAGCGGCCTCCATTTGTCGAGCGGAGCCTTGCTTCGTGAGGGACTCCACGAGCTTCGCGCGATCCTCCGCCCGCACCCAAAATTTCAACTCCTTGGTGGTCCGGCCAATAACCTCTTCCCGCCGGTATCCCGTGACCCGGCAAAAACTTTCATTCACGTCAATCAGGCTCCCATCGGAAACCCTGGATATGGTAATGGGCTCCGGATTGGCATTGAACGCCTTGCGGAATCTGTCTTCCGCGCGCAACTCCGTTACCAGGACTTCGTATTCAATTCCTTGCTGCTTGAGCCGAACGCTTTCCGTCACGTCTTCGGCGCTGATAACGACGTAGACGAGGTTCTGGTCTCGGTCCAGGACGGGCCAACAGCTGGCGCTCCAGTAGCGTTCCTCGAAGCCGCCGCCCTCCGCGTCGGGTTTGTGGATGTCGTATTTCTGGATGGCCATCGTGTCCGCAACTTTCCACTTCAGCACGCGATGCAGGGAAGCCCGTAGTTTGCTCTCGCCCGTAGCCGATAGGTCGTCCGGATTGTCGGGAAACACATCGAAGATGCCGCGGCCAATAATCTGTTCCCGTTTTGTCAGCGTTCCGTGCAGGTAGGCGTCGGTGGCGTCGACGAATTTCAAGTCCGGCGTCAGCACCGCGTACAGCCCTGGCACCGATTGGAACAGAATCTGAAAGTCAGGCAGCGGAACGGATGAACCGGTCTTGCTCATGCGCAGCTCGTTCGCGTGGCGTAGTCGGTCGGTAGAGTCCAAGTCTACCGATGAACGCCTCGTGGTGACAATCCAGTAGAGGTAACTAAGCGGCGAAGTCGCCACGGGAAGGGGCCAGCGAAAGTGTTCCATTCTGGGAAGTCCGACTTTGGTGGCTTCTCGCCGCGAATTTGGAAGCCTGTAGGGATTCCGCTGCGTTCTTCCAGTTCCATTTCGCCCGTTACCTTCGGGCCGTAGTCGGCTTCGGCGGGCCTTTGGCGCTAGGAGCGAGGTGTATTGCACTCGGGGGGATGGAGCGAGGATGGAGGCCTCCGACGCGTCGGATAAATTCGGGCCTGTGCTACGAAGACGGCGGCGGGATTTCCTGTTCAAGGCCGGGTTCGGGGAGCACGTACTCGACGAGGACGACGTCGCGGAGCGACGCGTGATGGCGGGCGTGGGCGCGATGGCGGCCGACTTCGCGCCAACCCGTTGCTTGGCAGAGGCGGAGGCTGTCGCGATTGTCGGCCAGGACGCGGCCGATCAATTTGCGGTAGCCGAGGCGCGGGGCGTCGTCCTGCACGGCGCGCATCAATTGGCGTCCTACGCCGTAGCTGCGGAACTGGCGGCGGACGAAGATGAAAACTTCGCCGATGTCGTCGAGCGTGAGGCGCGAATCGTACTCTTCGATGGCGGCCCAGCCTGCGACCCAGTTGCGGACTTCGGCGACGAGCAGTGGATGCTTGGGGTCTTGTTCGGCGGCGGCGATGCGATAGCGCTGCTCTTCGATCGAGCGCGGTTCGTAGTCGAAGGTGGCCATGCCGTCGGCCACGGCGTCGTTGAAGATTTCGCGCAGCGCGGCGGCGTCTTCCGTGCGCGCGAAGCGAATTGCGAGACGCGGGCCGCCTTCGGGTGTGGCCATCTTGAGATTCTAGCAGAGGAGAAGTGGCCCGCCTTCGCTAAAGCTACGGCGCGCAAAGTGCGCTCTGCTTGACAATTTCTCGGCGGGCCGACACACTAACGCGCAAATGGGCGAACTTTGGCAGCGAATGACGCTTGGGGATTTCTGGAAGGGACTGTGGCTCACGTTTCGCTCGCAGGATCCCAAGAAGGTTTACACCGAGCAGTATCCGCTGGAGCGGCCGATGGTGGCCGAGCGCTATCGCGGCGCGCCGCGGCTGAACATCAATCCCGACACGGGCGAGACGCTGTGCATCGCGTGCAATTTGTGCGCGCTGGCGTGTCCTGAAAATTTGATCGTGGTCGGATGGCACCGCGACGACGCCACGCGCCGCAAGGTGCTGACGTTCTTCACCTACGACACTTCGCGCTGCATGTTCTGCGGATTGTGCGAGGACGCCTGCCCCACCGATTGCCTGGAGTTAACGCAGGATTTCGAGATGGCGCATTACAGCCGCGAGGGCGCGATCTGGGATCGCCATCGCCTGGAAGAAGGGCCGACTCCGGCGCGCTACACCCGGTAACACGCCTCGTATGGAACTCCGCAAAGACCCGATTACAAGAAGTTGGGTTGTCGTAGGACACAGGGAGAGCGTCGCTCTGCCGTCCGGCGAATGCCCGCTGTGTCCGAGCGCGGCGGCGCCGGCTCCATTGCTGCAAATTCCGGCGCAAGGCGATTGGCGCGTGTGCGTGCGGCCGCATCCGGACGCGCTCTATCACATCGAAGGCGACGCGGGGCAGGAAGCCGAAGGCATCTACGACAAGATGAAATCCGTCGGCGCGCACGAACTGATCGCGGAGACGCCGGCGCACGAGGGCACTCTTGCTTATTTGCCGGACGACCAGATCGAAGCCGTGCTGGAAGCGTACCGCCAGCGCATACAGGATTTGAAGCGCGACAAGCGATTCAAATACATCACCGTGTTTCGCAATCGCGGCTTACCCGCGGGCGAAGAGTTCACGCATCCGCATTCGGAAATCACGGCGACGGCGTTCGTGCCGCGGCGTATTATTTACGAGCTGCGGGCAGCGCGCGCGTGGTACCAGGAAAAAGAGCGCTGCGTTTTCTGCGATATCGTGCGCCAGGACGAGCGTCGCGGGCATCGCCTGGTCGATACGCAGGGCGATTACGTTGCGCTGTGCCCGTACGCTTCGCGCGTGCCGTTTGAAGTGTGGCTGATGAGCCGGCGGCACAATCATCTGTTCGAGCAGCCTTCGCCGAAAGCCAACCGGCATGACCTTGCGATGCTGCTCGGCAGGACGCTGCGGCGCATCGGGCGCGTTACCGGTAACTACCACATGGTGCTGCACACCGCGCCGAACACGGCCGATAAACGCGGCGACATCAAGGAGTACTGGAAGACGCTGGCGGACGACTACCACTGGCACATCGAAATCTTGCCCATCCTCGAAAAAGTCAAGAAGTCCTACAGCATCAAGGAAGTCTATTTCAATTCCTTGCTGCCGGAAGAAGCTGCCGAACGGCTTCGGCAGATCGATCCGGCGCCCTGAGCCGCGCGCTATGAGACGCGCCGAGCGTGGCGGCATACTCGCAAAACTGATCGCATTGGTGTTTGTGGCCTGCGTGATATTCGGGATTTATCTGCTGCGGCATCCCATTCTGCGTTTCGCCGGGGAATTTTGGGTGGTTGACGACCCGCCGGAGCATTGCGACGCCATCGTGGTGCTTGGCGACGACGATTATTCCGGCGATCGCGCCGCCCGCGCCGCGGAGCTCTACCGGCAAGGATGGGCGCCGGTGGTTGTGGCCAGCGGACGAATGCTGCGCCCATACGCCGGCATCGCGGAACTGGAAACGCACGACCTTGAGGCCGATGGAGTATCACAAAGCGCCATCTTACAATTTCCACAACGCGCGGAGGACACGGCGGAGGAGGCGATCGCGCTGCGCGGGTTGATCGCGCAACACGGCTGGCACAGCGTGATGATCGTGACCTCAAATTACCATACCCGGCGGGCGCAATTCATTTTCGGACGGGTGCTGCCGGCGGATGTGGAATCGCATGTGGCTTCGGCGGCGGACGCGAGTTATGACCCGGGCGGCTGGTGGTACTCGCGGCAAGGGATAAAGATTTTCACTTCCGAGTGCGTGGCGTATCTGGTCGCGCGATGGGAATTACGCGGTAACTCATTGTAATAGAATGGTTTACGGTAATAGGCCGGATTTGGCACGGTTCGGCGGCAGGGTGCGCTGGGCGCGGAGCGAACCAAAAAACTGTCGTCGTAAGCCTTGGATTTGCCGAAGGAAACGGAACCTGGAGTGGTAATTCCGCTGACCCCCACTCGATAATGGCCAGCAGGGAACTTCTCACACAGAGTCCGCAATTTTTTTCAGTTTACATGCCGGCAATGCGTGTACTATATTGCCCGTCCGAGTTGCTCTCTCCAGTTTTCTGCCAGGACGGTCCCCACCGTCGCTAAGGGAGCAAACGCCAGAAACGCGCGTGCGTCGCACGCATGCGGAAGGAGTCTGCGATGTGGCGAAAGCCCGACGAGCCGAAGGTTTCTCCCGCCACCGTCGCACCCGCAAGTTTCGAATCCACTTCGCAGCGAGTTGAAATTCCGTCCGCCGCGCCTGCGCCGCCCGCAAGTTCCGCAACTCCCGCAGCAATTTCCGCGAATCGCGCCGTGAGCGCGCCGCCAGCTGGCGGAGCCGTGCTGACGACTTCGCTGATCATCAAGGGCGAGGTTTCCGGACAAGAGGATTTGTTCGTGGACGGTGAGGTGCACGGGAAAATTCAGATTCACGAGGGCAAGGTGACGGTAGGGCCGCATGGCCGCGTCTTTGCCGACATTGAGGCGCGCGAGATTCTGGTGCGCGGGAAAGTTCAAGGGAGTTTGCATGGGCGGGAACGCGTGGAAATTGCGGCGACCGGTGACGTGCGCGGCGATGTGGCCGCGCGGCGATTGGTGATCGAAGAAGGTGCGGCGGTGCAAGGTTCGATTGAGGTCGAGCGGCCCGCGGAGATTGCGCCGGCGCGAGTGGCGCGCGCGGCTGTGGCCTCCGGCGAAATTGCTCGCCCGGTCGCTTTCGAGACGGCGGAGCCATAAATTATTGAGATGAGTTTCCTGCACCGATTACGGTTTGCTGTCGCCGCGCCGCTGGGGGTTCAGCCCGTTCGGCCGGCGCGCGCCGATAATTCTGTTGCGTTGATCGGGCGGCCGGCGATGTCCGCGTCGCCTGTTTCCGTGCCGGTGGCAACGCCGGCGGGGCCGGCGTATGCGCCGCGAACCACGCGCTCGTCGAACGGATTAAAGGAATTTTTGTGGCATTTGGACGGCGTGGGGCGCGGGCAATTGCTCGATGTCGGTCCCGTGTGGCAGCACACTGTGGGATTTTTCATCGAGCGCGGCTTCCGCGTGTACAGCGAGGATTTGCTGAGCGAGTGGCAATCGTTCCGCAGCGGTGAGGACGAGAAGGTTCGCGCGCTCGGTCCGGGCGAAGGCGATGAGGATATGACGCCTGCGGGGCGCGCCGAGCGCTTCCTGCGGACGAGTTTGCAGCACAAGCCGGATTCGCTCGACGGGATTTTGTTGTGGGATTTGCTGGATTATTTCGACAGCGCGCTCGGAGCGAGCGTGGTGGCGCGCGTTTCGTCGCTGGTGCGCGATGGCGGCGTGGTGATGGCGTTGTTTCACAGCCGCAAGCCGGAAGGTTTTCACCGCTACCGCGTGGTTGACGCGCATAATATTGAATTGATCGGCGCGCCCAGTCCGGCGGCGCCGCAGCGCGCGTATCAGAATCGCGAGATTCAGGATTTATTCGGGCGCTTCCGCTCGTCAAAAATGTTCGTGGGCCGCGATCAGGTCCGCGAAGGTCTCTTCGTCAAGTAGTTTCGGCTTCCCGCGCACACACCCGTACGGCAATCCTGAAAATGAACCTGATTCAGTACGCCCGGTGAGATTGACTGCGTCGTTCGACGCTGTCGGCAATCCCACCGAAGCGGACCGTAGCGCTCAGTTGTAGCGGTGGTGGTGGTGATGCCAGCGATGCCAGTGCGATGCGCTCTGCTGGGTATCGATCGCGGTGGCCCCGGCCGAAACCGGAATAGCCGTGACGATTACCGCAGCGAGGAAAAGCGTTACGAGAAGTGCCTTCATGATGTCGTCTCCTGACTTGTGATTGCAGGCAGAGTGTGGGCTGCGCGCAGCGCCTTGTCTGTGCTGTTGAAGACACGTCTGCAGAATTGCGCCGGCTCAAGCGCGCAACTGAATCGCAATCTCGATCGGCACGTTGATTCGCGCCGCGGCCCGCAGCGAGCGGACTATTCGGTGAAACGCGGGTGGTCGTGGTGGCGGTGGTGGCGATGGCGGTGGTGCTGATCGCTGTTCTGATGCATATCGATTGTGGTGGTGGCGGCCTGCGCTGGAATGGCCATCACGGCGGCCGCGGCCAAAAAGAGAATTGCCAAGAATTTCGATTTCATGATGTCAGCTCCGGACTGCAGGACTAATTATGCGCCCGCGTTCGATTCTGATTCGGTTCAAGTCGAAAAGTGTTCCAAAGGGTAGCGACGCTGCCCCGGGGCGTAGCGACGTGAGTGCGGCTTTGGGCGGGCGTACGAACGGCGAGAGGCGAATTGCCGAGATGACGCCGGGCTATCTAGTGGCCGGGCCAGATCACGCGGATAAGATCGCGCTGAAATTCGATCACGCCGGATTGCCACAGAATGGCGCAGAGCATCAGGCTCATCGTGACTACCGACAACGCCAGCGCGATGGCCATTTGCGATTCCGTAGCAGGGACGGTCAATTTCCGAAGTATGCGTACCAAGAGTGCCTCCCGTTGTGCGCCGGGCGCGCGCCGGACTGGGTGCCGCGCGCGCCATCCCCCGAGACCCCAAGCGCCGGCAAAAGCGTCCGGCACTCCTCGGCGTAATGTAGGGCAATCGCGATGCCAACGCGATGGCGCCGGTAAGTCGTGCATTCGCGCGGAATTTCGCGGTCGAGAGGGGACAGAGGCGCGCAAACTTCCGCGCGCGTGGAAAAGTGATGCGTAATGGCGGGAAAATTCTGGCTGAGAATCTCCGCGCATCTCAACGCGATACTAGAACTCCTAGTACGGCTTCGGCCCAGCCATTCGCGCCGGGGAATTTCGCGCGCTCGAAGCGTGGCGCACGCGGCGGCGGCTCGAAATCATCGTCCGCGTTTTCCGGCGGCAGCAGAATCCCGCGATCGGCGGCAGACAACATCGCGAAATCCTCCGGGCCGGTGCCGATCGCCAAGATTTGCGACTGGCGTTGCTTCGGCGCGGACGCGCGAAAAAGCTTCGCCAATCGCCGCGCCGCTTCTCCCGTGTCGGCCACGGAGGAGAAACTCCAGAATGGCTGCCCCGGGGTGGCGTAAAAGCCGCGCGTGCGCGCCAATTTAACGAAGCACGCGATGGCCTTGTCCGAAGCGCCGGCGAAAAAAAATCGTTCCTCGAAATCGCGCAGGCGAAACTGTTCGGCTTCGCGCCGCGGCAATCCCGTATTCTGCTCGGTTTCGTGCAGGCTCATCTGGCTAAGGCTGGCGACGCTCACGCCACATTCTTCCGCCAGCTCTTGAAGGGCCGCGGCCGTTTCTCCGCAGCGCTTGCCCAGCGTGAGCATCTGGTAGTTGCCGGAGCGTTCCTGTCCTTCGATGCGCACCGGAAAATACCCCTGCGGAACGAACAATCCGCCGCCGTGCTCGGTGACGAACGGGCCGGCGTGGCCGAGTTTGCGGCGAATGGGATCGAGCTGCGCGCGCGTCAGGCCGGAAAATAGCACCCATGGCACGGAGCGCCGCTCGAGTTCGTCGATCGCTTCTTGCGCCGCCGACCACGAACCGGAATCTGCGTCCAGCAAGCAGCCTTCAAGCGCGGTGAATAGAATTTTCCGAGTGTCGCGCACGGGAAACCAGTGTAGCGCGGCCAGGATGCTCGGCGAAACGGCGCGTAAAGATATGGGGAAGATGCCTGGGCCGCGAGTGGTGCTCACGGTGTTGATTAACGCGTTTGCACGGGTTTGAGGGCGCTTTGGTCGTTTGGGGGCATCCACCGATTTGCCGGTATGGGAGCCTCAGGTCCGCGCCGTGTACAGGCGTACGAAGGGCAGCTGCTTGACCGAATGCTGCAACTATTTGCAGTGTGCGCATTGCTCGGTGTTGCTGACTCATCTGTTTTCAGTGCCGCGCGGTTGGTCATGATCATGCAAATGAAACCTCGAATTGGCGCGGGCTGTCTGTTTTCGGGGCACAACATTGAGCGGGGGGATTTGGAATATGCGAACGAAATCGTGGTTCACCGCGTTTGCCGACGCGCGCTCGGCATCGTACGCGCTTGCCGTCTTCGCCGCCATACTCGTGCTCTTCGCGGTTCCAGCGCGGGCTGACACCGTGACCCAATCCTTCAGCGGTATCACCGCCCCTGCAAGCACATTGGGGTTGAGCCCTTTCGACACGACTCTTGGTACTCTGGATTCCATTTCCGATTCTTTTACGTTTTACGGGACCGTGCCTGACGGAGACTCAGGAGGCGAAAGCGTTGAAATTGGAACGCTTATCAATTTTGTAGACTATGGGACGTGCCCGTTACCGTCGGGTTGTTTGCTGCCCGGTCTAACGATATCGACGAGTGGAATAACGGACCCCGCCGTTTTGTCGGAATTTCTATCCGCCTTTACCCAGACATTTACGACCTCTGGCACTGTAAACGGAGCGATGGTCAGCGGGTCCCTTGCGTACACCTACACGCCCGCACCCGCAGCCACACCGGAACCCGGCTTGTGGAGTCTCTTGCTGATCGGGATTGGGACGATGTGGCTGATGACGCGAAGGCGAAGAGATCAGGGGCATCGCCTGCCGACGGAAGCGTCCTAAGAAGCGCATCTTCCCGCAGCGCAGCTGGTCCTCGCCACTTTCATCGCCGAACCCCCCACCCAATGCGCTGGCAGGGTTTGTCCGGCGGCGCATCCCGTTCACAAAGGCAGGCTCCGCTCTCCTTCCGTCAGGACTCGCCTCGTCAGCCAGCGGACCCACGGGACGAGTGCGCGTCAGTGGCCGCCGGAGTTCGGGGAGTTGAGGTAGTCGTTTCTGGCGGACCGTCTTACGTCTTGAAGAATGGCCCTTCAAAAAAAGACGGGCTGAAATCGCATCCCGCCCGTCCACTGCGTAACGGCTCTATTGAACATGCACCTCGGTTGTCAGTTGGATGTCGCTCGAAGAATTGCCGATCATCACGCGAATCGGTTCGCGCTCGACGCGGAATCCGGGAAGTTTCTGGTCCCACCAGGCAAGCGTGGAAGCTTTGAGCGGAATTTGAACCGTCTTGGTTTCGCCGGCCTCGAGCGTGACGCGGTGAAATCCCTTTAGCGCCTCGCCTGGAAATTCCACCTTCGAGCCCAAGTGCTTCACGTACATCTGCACAACGTCGTCGCCCGCGCGGCTGCCGGTATTCGTCACGTCCACGCTGATGGTGAGCGTGCCGTCTTTGGCCAGTTGCGGTGAACTGGCGCGGAGATTGGAGTACTTGAACGTCGTGTAGCTCAGCCCATAGCCGAAGGGATAAAGCGGCTCGCCTTTGAAGTACATGTAGGTGCGGCCGTCGCGGATGTTGTAATCCATCATCGGCGGCAATTGATCGAGAGATTTCGGCCAGGTCTCCACCAGGTGTCCGCCGGGGTTGTAGTCGCCGAAGAGAACTTGCGCCAGCGCCGTGCCCTCGTCCTGCGAGGAGTGGGCCATCTGCAGAATCGCGGGGACGTGTTCCTGCGACCAATTGATGGCGAAGGGAAAACTGGAAATCAGGATGACGACGGTCTTGGGATTGGCGGCGAAAACCTGCTTCACCAGCTGCTCCTGCGCGAGATCGATCGATTCGCGGTCGCGGCCTTCGCGTCCGTCGCTGGGTACCGTGCAGGCCAGCGTGCCGCCGCCATCGACGGTGTTGTACCAATCGTGCGCCATGTCCGGTCCGCAGGTGGGATCGTTGCCGATCACGATTACCGCGGCGTCGGACGCTTTGGCCGCATTCACGGCTGCGTTACCGAGCTCGCTTTCGGCGTAATTCACCTTCACGTTCGGGCCGAGCGCCGCTGTGATGCCCGCAAGCGGCGTCACTGTGTACGGAGGCGTGCCGCCGTACCAATCCCAGTGTACGGAATCGGCCAGCGGGCCGATCACGGCGATCGATTTGATCGCATCCTTGCTGAGAGGCAGGAAATTTTTCTCGTTCTTGAGCAGCACCACGGATTCCAGCGCCATCTGTTTTGAGACGCCGCGATCCTTGTCGGTGTTCCACGGCTCGGGCGCGTCCTTGATCGACGAGTAAGGCACCATCTCCGGCGGATCGAGCAGGCCGAGGCGGATCGTAATCCGGAACTTGGGACGCAGCAGGGCGTCGATCTCCGCCTCGCTGATGGAACCGTCCGCCAGCGCGGCCTTGGCTTGGTCCTGAAATCTTTCGAGGAACTGATTGATGTCGGCTTTCAGACACGCAACCACCGCGGCCTCTTGATTCGGAAACAGTTGGCGCGGATCGACCAGCAGATGGACCGCTCCGCCATCGCTCGATATCACTTCCACGCCCCATTGGTTGCGGACGATACTCTTCAGAATAGGATTGACGGCCATCGCGGTGCCGTTCCAGGCGTTGTAGGAAGCCATCACGCCGGTGGCGCCGCCGTCCTGAAATCCCATGCGGAATGGAACCGAATAGTATTCCCAGAAAAGGCGCTGGTCGAAATCGGAGGATGATTCGGTGCGGTGATCCTCGTTGCTGTTCGCCAGGAAATGTTTCAGCAGCGGCGCGGCCTGCCAATACTTCGGATCTTCGCCCTCGATGCCTTTGGCGAACGCTGCCACCATCGTGCCGTTGAAGAATGGGTCTTCGCCGTACACCTCTTCGCTGCGGCCCCAGCGCGGATCGCGCGCCAGGTCGGCCTGCGGTCCCCAGAGCATCAGGATCTGACGGTTGTACTTTGCGGTCTGGGTGATGAACCGCGCTTCGTAGCCTTCCACGCCGCCGGCCTGGCGGACCAGATCCGGATCCCAGGACTCGCCCATGCCGGGAGGCTGCGGAAACTGTGTGGTCGTAATCGGCATGTGCGCGCCGTGGCCTTCGCGCTGCACGACTCCATGGATGCCTTCCGAGCTGCCGTAGCTCATCACGCCGAGCCGTGGCACGCCGGTATTCGTGCTCAGGCAGTTGATTTTCTCGTCGATGGTCATCAGCGAGAGGAGATTGTCGATGCGCTTTTCCACCGGCAGGGAAGGATCGTTGAACGGATATTTGGGTTGCTGCGCGAGCGCCGGAACAAACCCGAAAGCCAGGAGACACAGCAACGTGGCAAGACGTTTTTTGATCATCGGGGATAACGCATCAGCTTTCTCAACGAACGCCCGACGCGGGGCTCGTTCGCTGGGCGCGTTGGTGGCGTCAAAACGTGGCGCCGTCCGTCATTCTCTATCGCAATCGGGAATGCACGGCAAGTTGATTTCCGCAAGACGATTCGCGAGTGCGGGGTAGCGGAATTGCCGTGAGGCGGCCGCGGCCCACTGCTAAAACTGTCCAGCCAAAATAAAAGCGGGCGGAATTTGCATTCCGCCCGCCCGAAACTTCTGAACGATGTTTACAGCGCCCGAGCGTTGCGCCCGGGGAAGAAAATTAATCGCTGCTGGCTGACGCCGTTACCGCTGCCTTCGGCGGCTTGGGCACGCTGATGTAGCCGGTGATGGTGTCCTTGCCGACGGAGTTCACGACGAATTCGCAAGGCGTGCGCACGCCGCCTTCATGGAAGAAGATCGGATCGTTCGCGGCGCGGTTCTTGCGGCCGATGTGAACGTCGTCCACGAGCAGGTCCACGGTGAACTGTTTCTTGCTCGGGTTGGTGCCGCGCAGAGTCACTTGAAGATCGCCCACGGTTTGGGCCTTGTTGCGGTCGGTGATGGTGAATTCGGTGTAGTCGCGTTCGCCCATGCGCTGCAATTCGGCGATCTGTTCGCTATCGGTAGCGATCAGCGTGCCGAGCTGGCTCTTGGCCATCTGCAGGTCGGTGCGCGTGGAGTCGAGATCGGTGCGCACGCCGGTCACGCGCGTGTCGACGGCCTTGACGTCATCGGAGCTGGCCTTGGTGGCAAGCTGCGTGGTCACGGTCGTGTTTACGTCGGCGATCTTCTGCTCGCTGGCCTGGGCGTCATCGGCTTCCTGCTTGCGCGCCTTATACAACTGGCCCTGGGTGATATTGAGCTTCTTGGTGACGGTGTCGAGATCGGTTTGCAACTGTGTGTCGGTCGCATCGACCTGGCCTTCATGCTGCTGGATCGAAGCGATCTGGCTGGTGTAGTCGGCCTTGGCGCCCTTCAACTCGTTCTCGAGCGATTGCTGGAACTGGTCCGCGTGCGTCGTTGCCATCCAGCCGACGCCGATGCCGGCCAGGCCCGCGATCGCCGCGAGCACAACCGCCGGAACCACCCAGCCCGGCGAATTACGCTGCTCTACGAATTTCTCGTCTGCCATGTCGTTGATTCCCCCCGAAGGTTTTGAAGATACCTCAGCTGGGGTAATAGCAATGCGCGCGCCAATGTGGCGTCAGCGGGGCCGGGCCGGTAAGTGATTGAGCAGAGTGTAGTTGCAGAAACGCCGCGGAAACGCGGCGGGCGGAGGGCTAGTACTAGTCCGTGCAAAATTTTCCACATGCGACGCGTTGCGACACGCGCGCGCGACGATTTAGCCGCGCACGCACCTCGCCAGCGACGCGCCCTATTGGCCAGGCCCGCTCGAGACCGGCGGCACGGGGAGCCCCGCGCCCTTTGCGTATGGCGGCATATCCGGCGGCCGCGGAGGCAATTGCTGCTGCGCCGGGTTCGCCGCGATGGCCTGTGTGACGACCTCGATGGCCTTCTCAAGCTGCGGATCGTGCCCAGCCATCACTTGATCGGGCAGGTTGTCGAGGATGATGTCGGGCTCAACTCCGTGGTTTTCGACCACCCACTGGCTGTCAAGGTTATAAAGCGAGAATTCGGGCCGCGTGACGTAGCCGCCGTCCATCAGGGGAATGTAGCCGCGGATGCCGCGGACGCCGCCCCAGGTGCGCATGCCAATGACCGGCCCCAGCTTGTAATACTTGAAAAAGTAGGTGAAGAAATCGCCGTCGGAGGCGGCGTACTCGTTGGTGACGCAGGCCATCGGTCCGCTGAACACGACGTTGGGCTCGGTGCCCGAGGGCCAGTTGCGCGCCGATTGCATGCCGGCCAGGACGCGCCGCAGGCGATCGAGCACCATGTCCGCCACGAAGCCGCCGCCATTGTAGCGCACGTCGATGATCAGGCCCTGCTTGCGAAGCTGCGGAAAATATTGGCGGACAAATTCGTTCAGGCCGTCGTCCTCCATGTTGGGGAGGTAGATGTAGCCGATTTTGCCGCCGGATGCGGCGTCCACCTTGCGGCGGTTGGTTTCGATCCAATCGAGTTCGCGCAGATGATATTCGCTGTCGATGGTGCGCACGACGACGTTGCGCGAGCCGGTGTCGCTCGGCGTGGAATTCACGGTGAGCGTAACGTTCTGGCCGGCCGTGTTCACGAATAGCTCGTACGGATTCTGCGGGATGCGCAGCGGATGACCATTCACGGCGAGCAGGTAGCTGCCTTCGGGGACGTTGATGCCGGGCTCGGTGAGCGGCGAGACACGGCGCGCATCCCAATTTTCGCCGGGATAAATTTTTTTGATGCGATACATTCCGTGACCGGCGTCGGCTTCAAAATCCACGCCGAGCAGGCCGACGTTCACGGGATGCAGTTCCGGGTAATCGCCGCCACCGACATAGGTGTGCGAATTGCTCAGTTCGCCGATCATGTCGCCCAGCAGGAGAGTGAGGTCATAGCGGTCGGCCACGTAGGGCAGCAGGGCTTCGTATTTTTTGCGCACGCCTTCCCAATCGACGCCGTTCATCGATTCGTCGTAAAAGAAATCGCGCTGCTGGCGCCAGACTTCGTTGAACATCTGCCGCCATTCGGCGCGCGGATCGATTTCGGCGCGCAGGTTCGATAGATCGAGCGCGCCATCGCCCGGGTGATGCGGCGCTCCGGCGAATGCCGTGTCCACGATGCCGTAGGTGCCGGCGCCGTCATCGCCGGGAGGTCCGACGTAAAGGAGTTTCTTGCCGTCGAAGGAGACGGCGAAGCCCAGGCCGCCGGCGACGAGAACGTGGTCCTCGCGCGCGTCCATGTCGAAGACGTGAATCTCCGGGTCTTCGCCCGGCAGCGGACCCGACAAGCCTTGGATCGGTTGCGTGGCGTAGAACACGAGGCCTTTCGCCGCGCCGAGTTGTCCGATCACCGCGGGCGGCATCGGGAAGACGACGATGCGCTTGGCGATGCCGTCGAGGTCGATGCGGAATTCGGGCTTGGCTTCGGCCGGCGCGGCGGGTGTTGCGGGCGTCGCGGCGGCTGTCGCGGCCGCGGCGGGCTTTTGCGCGCCCTTGGTTTGTTTTTCTTCCTTGGCGGATTTCTTTTGCGCCGCGGCGGGATTTCCGGCGGGCGAAGTCATTACATCGGGAGCGGCGCTGGCGGCGGGCGTTTCCGACTTTACGCTGACTTCATCGCTGCGCGCGGCGAACGGCGACGGCAAATCGTTGCGCAATGTGATGGCGTAAACGCGCGTGGCCTTGGGATTCGAGAATTCCTCGTCGTACACGCCGATCACTTCGTTGTAATCGCGCGTGGAAAGAACGTAGAGGTATTTGCCGTCGGGATCGAAAATCGGATTCTGTGTGTTCGTGAAATCGTCGGTGACCGCGGAAACTTTTCCTGTGGCCAGCGAATAAAGTTCGATGTAGTGATTCGTATTCGCGGCCGGCTTCGAGTAAGCGAGCCATTGGCTGTCGGGCGACCACGCGAAGTCGTTGATCTCGCCGTAAACCGCCGTGTCCGCCAGGACGGATTTCCTGGCTGTGATGTCCACATACCACAGGCGCAGCTTCTGATCCGCGTAGGCGAGTTTCTTGCCGTCGGGCGACCAGAGCGGCGGGAACATGAATCCGTGGCTGCCCGACGTGATTTGCTGCGCGGGGCCCAGGCCGTCCTGCGGCGTGATGTACAGCTCCTCTTCGCCGCTGGCGTCGGAGATGTATGCGATCCATTTTCCGTCGGGCGACCACGCGACGCCGTGTTCGCGGCTGCCGGGCGACGCCGTAAGATCGCGGATGCTGCCGTGCTTGGCGGGAACCGTATAGACGTCGCCGCGCGCCGCGAGCACCGCTCGATTTCCGTCCGGCGCGATGTCGAGGTCGGTCACCAACTTGGCGACGTTGGCCCAATGCGGTTGCGCCAGCGTGAGATCGCCGGGAAGATAAACGGTCAGCTTGCGCGATTGCTCGGTCGCGGTGCCAAACAGATAAAGATATCCCGCGTTTTCAAACGCGATCGTATCGCCGCCCAGGCTGGGCCAATCGACGTCGAAGTCGGTGAAGTGCGTGAGCTGGCGCGTCTGCTTCGACGTGAGATCGTACGCATAAAGATTCATGCGATGCTCGTCGCCGCGATCGGATCCGAAATAGATCGTGTTGCCGTGCCACATCGGGTAGGTATTGGTGCCGTCGTAGTCGGTAATCTTCTCGACGTGCTGCGCCGTGAAATCGTAAATCCAAATCGACTGCGCCATTCCGCCGGTGTAGCGCTTCCAGGTGCGGAAATTTCTGAAGATGCGGTTGTAGGCGATGCTTTTTCCATCCGGCGAAAACGAAGTGAGCCCGCCCTTATCCACCGGCATCTGTACCGGCAAACCGCCGGTGGCGGGCACGGTGAACAAGCGCCCGAACCAATCGTTGAACGTATTCCGGCGCGAGAGAAACACGATGTTCTGGCTGTCCGGCGTCCAAGTGATCACTTCGTTGTTCGGGCCCATGCGTTCGGGCATCGGCTGGATATCCGGCAGGAAGGTCAATTGGCGCGGCTCGCCGCCCGTGGCCGGCATCACGTAGACGTTGAAATTGCCGTCGTACTGCGCGGTGAACGCGATCCACTTGCCATCGGGCGAAAATTTCGGGAACAGTTCGAGCCCCGGGCTGGATGTGATGCGCTCGGCTACGCCGCCGGCGGTGGAGACGAGCCACAAATCGCCGCCGTAGCAGAATACGACTTTGTCGCCGTGCACGTCGGGGAAGCGCATCAGGCGCCCCTCGGGCATGGTTTGCGGCGCCGTTTGCGCCGTCGATCCCATCGCGAACACAGCGCATGCGGCGACGCACACCGCGGCAAACCACAGTCGATACGGTTTCATTTGGATTCCACCCCTGCCCGATTCAAATTGAGGCCACTCGCAGAGGCTGATGATAGCGCAACAACTTGCGCCGTGCGAATGGCTGTTGCGGAGCGAGCTTAGAAGATCAACGTGCGTGCGCGGCGCGGCGTGGCGGCTGGGTCGATAGGATTCACTTCAACCGGATCGGGAAGGATTCGGCCAGCGCTTCGCCGGCGAGGTCTTGGTTCTTGTTCGCGGCGTTCGATGCGCTCAGTTGATCGTCAATAATCTTGAAAAGCTCCTCGGTGCGAATTGGTTTCGAGACATACGCGTCCATTCCGGCTCCAAGGCATCGTTCCTGATCGCCTTTGAGCGCGTGCGCCGTCATCGCGATGATCGGAACGTGGAGGCCGGTGAGCTTTTCTTTTGCGCGGATCGCGGCTGTGGTCTCAAAGCCGTCCATTTCGGGCATCTGCACGTCCATCAGGATGATGTCGAATGCATTTTTGTCGAGCGCGTTCAACGCGGCGCCGCCGTCTCCAACAACCGTCACATCGAAGCCGCGCTTCTCGAGCAATCGCAATGCGAGCCTTTGGTTCACCGGGTTGTCTTCGGCCAAAAGAATTCGATAGCGGTTGCGCTCCTCGCGCACAGTGTGTTTCGTTATCACCAGATCGGGGCGGTCTTGAGGAGCGTTCTGCAGCGCGGCGCAGATCGCATTCAATAGGTCCCCCTGGCGTATGGGTTTCACAAGATAGACGGAAATTCCGAGTTCGCGGCAGCGCGCGGCGTCCCCGGCGCGTCCAGCCGAAGTCAGCATCATGATTGTGGCGCCGGCCAGCGCCGGGTCTTGCCGGATCAGCTCGGCCACCATGAATCCGTCCATGTCGGGCATCTGCCCGTCCAGCAGCACGAGCGGAAACGGACGGTCCTGGGCCTTGGCAATCTGCAGAGCCGCAAGACCGGCGCGGCCGCCGTCGCACACCGTGGGCCGCATGCCCCATCGCGACAGCATCCCCTCCAGAACTTTCCCGCTGGTTGCGTTGTCGTCCACGATCAATGCCCGCAGGCGTTGCAGGATCGCGGGCTGCGCGAACGACGCGCGCGCGCAAGGCGAATCCGTCAGGCCCAGCCGAATGGTGAAGTGAAATGTGCTGCCGCGGCCCGGCTCGCTTTCAAGCCAGATCCGTCCGTGCATCAATTCGATCAGGCTTTTGCTGATCGTCAGACCGAGACCCGTGCCGCCGAATTTTCGCGCCATCGAGCCGTCGGCCTGCGAGAACGCCTCAAAGACGCCGGCCTGCTTTTCGGCGGCGATGCCGATTCCGGTGTCGCGCACGGAGAAGTGCAGCGTGGCCGAATCCGCTCCCGCTTGGTCTTCCCGCGCCGCTTCTTCAATCTTCACAACGATCTCGCCCTTGGCGGTGAATTTGATCGCGTTGCCAACCAGGTTGATCAGGATTTGGCGGATGCGTCCCGGATCTCCGAGCAGCGTCTCCGGGATCGCCGGCGCGACCTCGTACAACAGCTCGAGATCTTTTTGGTGCGCGCGGAGGCCCAGCGCCTGCACGGTTTCGCCCACGCTTTCGCGCAGATCGAAGGGCATCGATTCCAGATCGAATTTGCCGGCCTCGATTTTTGAGAAGTCCAGGATGTCGTTGATGATCGAAAGCAGCGATTCAGCCGAAAGACGCACGAGGCCCAGATGCTCGCGCTGCTCCGCCGTCAGGTCCGTGTCGAGCACAAGTTCCGTCATGCCCAGGATGCCATTCATCGGCGTGCGGATTTCATGGCTCATGGTCGCCAGGAATTCGCTTTTGGCCAGATTGGCTTTCTCCGCCACGGCGCTTGAAGTTTCCGCCTCGCTGCGCGAGGCGTCCGCGTCCGCGCCGGCGGTTTCCGCTCTTCGTCTGGCGGAGCGCGCGTGGCGAATTAACCAGACCAGTTGGATCAGCGCGAACGTCAGAAGAATGGCCGCGACGTCGGCCACCCGCTCGCTGTGTTTCGCGGCAAGCAGATAGAACACGTCGCGCGTCTGCGGCAGTGTGTTGTCGAGCCAGCGAAACTCCGTGGCCACAAGCGCGCCATCCTTGGACATTGCGCCGAGCTGGACGCGAAGTGCGTTGGCCGCTTCGACGGCGCCCGGCCTGCTGTAGCTCGCCCCGATGCCCAGCATCACGGAAAAGCCCGGCGCGTCGGCCATTTGAAGCTGGATATTTTTGCACCCGGACGGCAGCGTGAACTGCGCGAAGTTTTGCGTCATCACGGTGGCGCGAGCCGCGCCCGCACACACTGCGCTCAGTTGATCCGATATGCTCCCGACCACCAGGATCTTCGCGTTCGGAAAGTTTCTCCTCGTCAGCCGCGCCTCGATGTTGTCGGCGCGGGTCGCGAGCGTCAGGTCGGGCGATTGATCGTCCGTCGCGATCGGATCGCTCGATCGAGATACCAAGCCATACTCGGTCATGCTCCACGGCGCCGAGACGTACATGCGTCCCCTTCGCTCCGGCAAATCGCCCACCACGGGCCACAGGTCCACTTGGCCCGATTCGAGCGCCGCGTCCGTATTTTCCGGCGAATATACCCATTCGAGCTTGATGCCGCTTCGCCGCGCGGCCTCATTCAGCAGGTCCACCGCGTCGCCCGCCGGTTTTCCATCCGGCCCCACAAAGTGCGATCCCGGCGTATTGTAGAAGCCGATTCGGAATGGAGCCGCAAGCAACCGCGCGCGTCTCCAATGGAGCACCGCGCCCGCGCCAATGCACGCGAAAACAATAGCCGCAACGCTCGCGGCCAGCTTGAATTGTCGGTGCGAGATCGAATTTTCGGGCATGACTTTCGATATGATCCTGGTTCGGTATCGGCTCTGCGGCCAAGCGCCTTACGACTTGACGGAAATCGGCAGCGGGAACGGCTCGGCAAGAATCGCGTCGCCGAGGTCTTGATCCTTGTTCTCCGCGTTCGACGCGCTCAGTTGATCGTCGATAATCTTGAACAATTCCACTGTGCGGATCGGTTTTGAGACGTAAGCGTCCATTCCGGCTTCGAGGCATCGTTCCTGATCGCCTTTGAGCGCGTGGGCCGTCATGGCGATGATGGGGATGTGCGCGCCGGTGACTTTCTCTTTCTCGCGGATCGCGGCCGTGGTCTGGAAGCCGTCCAATTCCGGCATCTGCACGTCCATCAGGATCGCATCGAAATGCGCGCTTTCGAGCGCGCCCAGCGCGGCCCGTCCGTCTCCCACAACCGTTACGTTGAAGCCGCGCCTTTCCAGCAGACGCATCGCGAGTTTCTGGTTCACCGGATTGTCTTCCGCCAGAAGGATTCGGTTGCGGTGGTTCCCCTCGCGCAGGGTGTGTTTGGTGACGAGGCGGTCCGGATGGTGTTGCGGTTCGTTTTGCAGTACGGCGCAGATCGCGTTCAATAGTTCGCCCTGGCGAATCGGTTTCACCAGGTACGCCGAAATTCCCAGTTCGCGGCAGCGCGCCGCGTCGCCTACGTGTCCGGCGGAAGTCAGCATCATGATCGTGGCTCCGGCGAGTGACGGGTCTTGCCGGATCAACTCGGCAACCATGAATCCGTCCATGCCGGGCATCTGACCATCGAGCAGCACCAGCGGAAACGGGTGCCCCGTGCTCTTGGCAACGTGCAGCGCCTGCAGACCGGACTGGCCGCCGTCGGTTGCCGTGGGCCGCATGCCCCAGCGCGTCAGCATTCCGGCCAGCACGCGGCGATTCGCGTAGTTGTCGTCCACGATCAAGGCGTGCATGTTATGCAGATACTCGGGTTGAATCGGCGCGGGCCGCAGTGTGGGCGATTCCTGAATACCGAGTTGGATGGTGAAGTGAAACGTGCTGCCCAGGCCCGCCTCGCTTTCAAGCCAGATGCGTCCGTGCATCAACTCGATCAGGCTTTTGCAGATCGTCAGCCCGAGCCCCGTGCCGCCGTGCTTTCGAGCCATCGAGCCGTCCGCCTGAGAAAAAGCCTCGAAGACCTTCGCTTGTTTATCGGCGGGAATGCCCATGCCCGTGTCGCGCACCGAAAAGTGCAGCGTGGTTGTGGCCGCGTCGACTTGCTTTTCGTTTTCCAGCGCGGCTTCGTCGACACTCACAACGACCTCGCCCTTCTCGGTGAATTTGATCGCGTTGCCCACCAGATTCACCAGGATTTGGCGAATGCGGCCGGGATCGCCCATCAGCGCTTCCGGCACGTCCGGCGCGACCTCGTACACCAATTCAAGCTCCTTCTGGTGCGCGCGGAAACTCAGCGCCTGCATGGTCTCGCCCAGGCTTTCGCGCAGATCGAAGGCGATCGATTCCAGGTCGAACTTCCCGGCTTCGATTTTCGAGAAGTCCAGAATGTCGTTGATGATCGAAAGCAGCGATTCCGCCGAAAGCCGCACCAGCCCCAGATGCTCGCGCTGCTCCGGTGTGAGCTCGGTATCGAGCACAAGCTCCGTCATCCCCAGGACGCCGTTCATCGGCGTGCGGATTTCGTGGCTCATGGTGGCCAGAAATTCGCTCTTCGCATGATTCGCCCGCACGGCCTCCGCGCGAGACGCCTCCGCCTCGCCGCGCGCGGTTTCGGCCTCGATCCGCGAGGTCTCCGCGTACGCCCAGGCCGATTCCGCTTTCCGCTTTGCGGCGCGGGAATGGCGGATCAACCATCCGAACTGGATGAGCACGAATGCCAGGACGATCGAGCCTCCAGCGAGCAGGCGTTCGCTGTGTTCCTCCGCGAGCAGATAGAACACGCCGCGCGTCTGTGGCAGCGAGCTATCCAGCCATTGAAACTCGATGCTGTCCAGGCTGCCGTCCTGATTCATCGCGCTCAGTTCGCGGCGAAGAATATCGGCGGCTTGCACCGCGCCTGGCCGGTGGTAGCTGGCGCCAATTCCGAACATGATCGAAAGGCCCGTCGCATCGACCATTTGCAGCCGGACGTTCTGGCACGCCGCCGGCATGCTGAACTCGTTGAAGTTCTGCGTCATCACGGTGACGTCCGCGTCGCCGTCGCACACGGCGCCCAGCTGCGCGTCGACGTTGTCGACGGCCACATACTGCGCGTTCGGGAAGATTCGCTGCGCCAGTTTTTCCTCAATATGATTCGTAAGGTTGGCGACTCTCACCGCGGATGACTGGGAGTTTGCCGTGATCGGCTCTCGCTTGCGGGATACCAGGCCGAATTCCGTCATCGTCCACGGAGCCGTGATGTACACGCGCCCTTTGCGCTCCGGCATGTCTCCGATCACCGGCCACAGGTCCAGCTCGCCCGAGCCGAGACCTACGTCCGGTCCTTCCGGCGAATAGATCCATTCGAGCTTGATACCGCCCCGCCGCGCGGCTTCGTTCATCAGGTCAACGGAATTGCCTTCGGGCTCTCCATTGGGCCCGCGAAAATGTTCCGTCGCCGTATTGTTGAAGCCGATCCGGAAGGGCGCCTCGAGCAGGCGCTGGGTGCGCCAATGAAGTCCGCCGGCCACGCAGAGGCTTGCCAGCGCCAGGGCCGAAACGATGGCTAGGAGCGACATCTTGCGGCGCGATCTTGAATTTTCCGGCATGGCTCTCGACTCGCCCCGATCCGTCATCGCGCGTGAAATTTCGTCGCTTCGCGCGCCCGAAAAAGCTGGAACTGCAATCCTTCAAGCATGCACGAGGGAGGCCATCGGTCGGCGGCGCCATGGCCCGCAACTCCATTGCAATCACGCACTCACGGGATGCGGCGCACGGCGCGATGCGCCGCGCGGCCGGCAACTGTTCGCGGAAGGAACTGCGACGCCAGATCGGCACAGCTCGGATGTCTGCGTTTGCTGAGGGAATGAATGTTAGCGTGCGCGGAGAAGCGGATTTACGCGGTTCTGTCTTTCAGCAATCCAAATCGCCGGAACTCAGTTTCGAGCGTTGCCAATCCCGTGAATCGCCAGCCGAGCATTCCGATCTCGTTCGCCGCCCTGACATTTTCTTCGAGGTCATCGATGTACATCGCTTCGCCCGCGGCCACGCCGGTCTCCGCGAGAGCGCGGCGGTAAATCTCCGGCGCCGGTTTGCACGCGCCCACGCGGCAGGAATAAATGCGCACCGGAAAATAGCGCATGAACGAAAAATTCTTTTCCATGTGCGCCACGTGGATCGGATCCGTATTCGACAGCAGCGCCAGACGACAGCGCCGGCCCAACTCGCGAAACACTTCGTCGCCGATGATCGGCTCTGGCTCGAGCACACGGTTCCACGCGTCGCAAAACGCCTCGAAATCCAGCGGCGATCCCAGCTTCTCCGACAAGTGCCGGTGCCATTCGCGCGGCTCGATCCTGCCCTCTTGCCAATCCTTCCACAGCGGATCCGCTTCGATCGCCGCCCATACCCGCTGCGGCGAGCGCATCGCGCCGCCGCCCGCCACGCCCATCGCGCGCGCCACATTCACGCGCACAATCACGCCGCCGATATCGAATATCACGGCCTTTGGAGTTTTCGCTGAGGGCGAGTCGGTCGAACCCATGTAAGGTCTTATTCGGCTTCGGAGGGAGCCAGCGGCTCTTTCGCCGCCGCACCCGGCCGCGCTCGCAGCGCCCCGATGATCACCGGCAGCAGCGAAAGAAACACCACGACCGCGATCACATAATGAATTTTCTGGCTGATGTTGGGGATCACCGAGCCCAGAAAGTACCCGCCGAAAATCATGCTGCCCACCCACACAATCCCGCCCACGATGTCGTAGCCGAGATAGTGCCGGTAATCCATCCGCGCCGCGCCGGCCACCGGAGGGCAGAACGTCCGCACGATCGGCACGAACCGCGCCAGGATCACCGTCTTGCCGCCATTCGCCTCGTAGAACGCATGCGCGCGCTCCAGATGTTTCCGCCGGAACAGCAGCGAATCGCGCCGGCTATATAGCGCCTGCCCCGCGCGCCGCCCGATCCAATAGCCCAGCTGATCGCCCGCAATCGCGCACAATATCACCAGCGACGCCAGCTTCAGCACCGGCAATCGCCCCGCTCCCGCCAGCACGCCGGCCGTCACCAGCAGCGAATCGCCCGGCAGAAAAAATCCCGCGAATAGCCCGGTTTCCGCGAACACGATCGCGCATACCAGCAGCGTGCCGCCCCATTCAATCAGGCCCTGCACGTTGTACAGCGTATGCAGCAGTTCTTTGATCGTTGTGAGCATCGGTGAAATCGGCCGCGCACTACGTTAGCAGATAATTTGACTTTTCTCGCGCGCCGCTTTCGCGCCCGCCGTCGAATCGACAGCCCCTTTTGTGCTGCAAGGGGCAACAGTACGAAAGTTCCATGACGTTAGGAGCACAGTACCATTGCCCGCCCAGTACGCCGAATCCACAATCCGAATTGTTCGGCGAGTTTTCCGTCGCCGGCTGAGGGAAGCCAACGCCATGAAAAGTGTTTACGCCGCATGGATGGGACAACCGGTCGTGATGCAGCTCGCTTCCGACGATCTCCGCGTGCCGCTGCGCGGAACCGTGGTCGGTGAATCCGATGCCGTCGTGCGTTTCCGCCTTGGCGACGGCCTCGATATCGACATCTACAAGAAAATGATTCTGGCCATTGAGGAAGACACCTTCGCCGGTCTCCTCGTGACCCAAAATTGATCGTGCCTGACTTTGGAGCAAGCGTGAACGAACACAGCGCGTCCGAACAACCGATACCGCGGCAGAGCACGCGCCGCCAGATCGACGACAGCTGCGCCGCCGTGCTTCTCGGTTTCAGCCGCGAAACGATTCGGCGCATGTCCGAGGAGCTCGGCATCGGAAGCAAAGTCGCCGGCGCCTCGAGCGAAACGATCGTTTTTACGTACGAGGAGTTGCGCCAGCTCTGCCGCTCCTCAATTCAAGCGGTCTAGCGGCAATACAAACGAGATTACTCCGGCCCCTGCCTCTGTTTTATCCCCACGGCCCCGGGTCTGCATCCCCCTGACGGACCCGGGGTCTTCCTCTTCCAGGAAGACCCCAGCTCGAAGAACGATTGATCTTCCAGTTTCCGTGGAGCCGCGCTGTTACTCGGCCGCCTTCATCGCGTGCGTGCCGTGCGTGATCGCCGCGCCGGCCCGCAGCGCCGCGGCCACGATCACCGCCTCCGCGATTTCCGGATCTGTGGCTCCGGCTCCGCGGGCTTGCTTCGAGTGGATCTCGATGCAATACGGGCACTGCGTCGTGAAGGCCACGGCCAGCGCCATCAGTTCCTTGTACTTCACAGGAATCGCGCCGTCGGCCATTGCGGCCTTGTCGAATGCCGTGAACGCATTCATCCCCTCCGGCGCGTTGGCCCCGATCACTTTCAGCTTCGCGAGATTTTTCATGTCGTACATCGAGCACCTCCGCACCGCTGGTTGAGATTTCTCGGTGCTGCCGAGAAATTCGCCGGCCTTGATGATAACCGCGGCGCGCGCTGCGCGCCAATTTCGCGTGTGCGAGTGAGGTCAGCACAACGTCCGCATTGACACCGCGCCCCGCCGCGAACAGACTGTGCAACCGAATCCGGCCGCGGGAGATCAAGACCGCGCGAGCGATTCTCCCCGCGCCCCGGATCGATCTTCACATGACACTCTCGCTTCTCGATTGGCTGGCCATCGCCGCTTACTTGCTGCTGATGCTGCTGCTCGGCCTCTATTTCCGCGGCCGCTCGGCGCAGAGCACGGAAGACTATTTCGTCTCCGGCCGCCAGGTCAGTTGGTGGCTCGCCGGCACATCGATGGTGGCAACCACCTTCGCCGCCGATACGCCGCTCGTCGTCACAGGCCTTGTCTTCGCGCAAGGAGTAGCAGGGAACTGGCTATGGTGGAGTTTCCTGCCATCAGGAATGATGACGGTTTTTCTTTTCGCGCGGCTCTGGCGCCGCTCCGGTCTACTCACCGACGTGCAATTCGCCGAAATGCGCTACGCCGGCGGCGCCGCGGCCTTCCTCCGCGGATTCCGCGCCGTCTATCTTGGCCTGCTGATGAACTGCCTGATTCTCGGCTGGGTCACCAAAGCCATGACCAGCATCGTCTCCGTCACGCTCGGCGTCACCGAGCCTCGCGCTCTCGCGATCTGCATTTTCTTCCTGATTCCATTTACCGGCTTCTACGTTTCGCTCGGCGGACTCTGGGGCGTTCTCTGGACCGACCTCTTCCAATTCGTCCTGAAAATGTCCCTGGTCATCGCCGTCGCGTGGTTCGGAGTGCGCAGCGTGGGCGGCATGCACATGCTGCTCGCGCGTCTGGCAGCGCAGCGCGCCGCGGCCGGACCCGGCGCCGCCAACATCACGGCGCTGCTTCCCGATTTTTCGCGTGGCTGGACGTCCGAAGCTCTGTGGACCCTCCCCGTGCTCACATTTCTTGTGCACCTCGGCGTGCAGTGGTGGGCCTTCTGGTATCCCGGCGCCGAGCCCGGCGGCGGCGGTTACATCGCGCAGCGCATTTTCAGCGCGCGCAACGAACGCGAAGGCCTGCTCGCCGTGCTCTGGTTCAACGTCGCGCACTATGCGCTGCGCCCGTGGCCGTGGATCATCACCGCGCTCGTCGCCGTCGCGCTCTATCCCGGCCTCGCGCACCCCGAATCCGGCTACATGATGGTCGCCACCACCACCATGCCGCACGCTTTGCGCGGCGTGCTGATCGCGGGATTCATGGCTGCGTTCATGTCCACCATCGCCACGCAACTCAATTGGGGCAGCTCCTATCTGATCGAGGATTTCTACCGCCGCTTTCTCCGCCGCAACGCCAGCGAACGCCACTACGTTCATGCTTCGCGCGTCGCCACGTTGCTGCTTGTCGCCGCCGCGGCCTACGTTTCCGCGCAGCTCTCAACGGTCGGCCAGGGCTGGCAAGTCGTGCTCGAAGTCGGCGCGGGCACCGGCGGCGTCTATCTGCTGCGCTGGTATTGGTGGCGCATCAATGCTTGGAGCGAAATCTCGGCCATGGCCGCCGCGCTGGTCTCCACTCTCGCGCTGCACTGGCGAAATCCGTTCGTGGGTTCCGTGCCGCTGGTCTTCGCCAAGACCACGCTGACCACCACCGCGATCACCACCGTCGTGTGGCTCGCCGTAACTTTTCTCACCCCAGCCGAGTCAAACGATATCCTCGTGCGTTTCTATCGCCATGTGCGTCCCGACGCCGCCGGTTGGCGCCCCATCGCCGCCCTCGCGCCGGATGTTGCGCCGACGCACGACCTCGGCCGCAACTTGTTCGATTGGCTGCTCGGCTGCATGATGGTCTACGCCGCGCTATTCGCTGGAGGAAAATTCTGCTTCCTGGAATATCGCGCCGGATTCGAGTGCTCTGCCGTCGCCATCGTTTCCGCGATCCTGCTCCATCGCGACATCACTCGCCGCTTCGACGCCTCCGCAATCGAGGCAACCGGTGACTGACGCCTGCGCCGCAATAATCTTGCGCTCGCGAGATGTCGTCCTTCGTCAGGGCACGGCTTCAGCCGTGCCGCTAACGCCGCAAAAAAACGCGGCTTCAGCCGCTGAGGGCATCGCTTTTGACCTCTGACGCAAACTCGATCGGGAACAGCCAGACCACCACCGGCCGCACCCACGCCGTCGCCGCCGGACTTCTCGGCTTCACATTCGACGCCTTCGATTTCTTCGTCGTCGTTTTCCTGATCGGCACGCTCTCGTCCGCCTTCCACGTCGAAAAATCCGCCATCGTCTGGGCCATGACGCTCACTCTCGCCACGCGTCCGCTCGGCGCGCTGCTCTTTGGCCTGCTTTCCGACCGTTACGGCCGCCGCATTCCGCTCATGGTCAACGTAATTTTCTTTTCGATCATCGAAGTTCTCTGCGGTTTCTCGCCCAATTACATCTGTTTTCTGGTGTTGCGCGCGCTCTTCGGCATCGGCATGGGCGGCGAATGGGGCGTGGGCGCGTCGCTCACCATGGAGGCTGCGCCGGTGCGCTGGCGCGGCGTGCTCAGCGGCCTGCTGCAGAGCGGCTATTCGATGGGATATCTGCTCGCCGCCGTCGCCGCGCGATTCCTGTTGCCCGCGTGGGGCTGGCGTTCGATGTTCTGGATTGGCGCGGTGCCCGCGCTTCTCGCGCTCTACATCCGCTCGAAAGTGCCCGAATCGGAAGCCTGGCAGCAGCACCGAGCGCCTTCGATGGCGGCCGTGCTGCGCGCCGTCGCGCGCGATTGGAAAAATTTCGTCTATCTCGTCGCGTTGATGACGTTCATGCTCTTCAGCTCGCACGGCACGCAGGATCTGTATCCCGATTTCCTGCGCACCGCGCATCGCGTGGCCGACGCCGCCGTCTCCAACATCGCGATGCTCTACAACGTCGGCGCGATTCTGGGCGGCGTCGCGTTCGGACAACTTTCGGAATGGGTGGGCCGCCGCCGCAGCATGGTGGGCGCGATGCTCTTGGCGGTCGCCGTGATTCCGTTGTGGGCCTTCGCCGGCAGCTTGCGCATGCTGGCGCTGGGCGCTTTCCTGATGCAGGCCGGAGTGCAGGGCGCCTGGGGCGTCATCCCTGTTCATCTGAACGAACTTTCGCCCGACCACGCGCGCGGCCTCGTCCCCGGCCTCGCCTATCAACTCGGAATTCTGCTCGCCGCGCCCACCAACTCGATCGAATACGCCCTGCGAAACCGCTTCGGCTACCAGTGGGCGCTCGCCGGTTTCGAGTTCTTCACGATCGTCGTGCTCATCGTGCTGATTTCGTTCGGCCGCGAACGCCGCGGCCGCAGCTTCACCGCACCCGCATCTCCCTCCGGCTGACGCTTCGGCCGCGATCGCTCGATGTGCTCGGGTCTAAATTTAGTGCTTGGAAAGCGGGGAAGTTGCCGGAACCAGTAGCGTCAGCGCGTCGGGCACCACGCGGAATCGCAGCGGCAGCGCGCCCACCGGCTCGCCGTCCAGTTGCGCGTAAAGCGTGCCGCCCGGCAGCGCCGTGCACGTCACGTCCGTGGTCTTCCAGGCGCTGATGCCGCGCACGCCGCGCAATTTTCCGAAGTACAGCGCGGGCAGCGCGAAAAGATATCGCAGCCGGCTTTGCGTTGAAAACGCCAGAACCTCGAACGAATCTTCGTAAAGGCTTGCGCCCGTCGTGATCTTGAAAGGCCCGCCATACTCCGCCGTCCGCCCCACCACCACGATTGTGGCATCCACCGTGTGTTCGTGCGATTCGATGCGCATGATCGGAAATTTGTAAGTGAAAAGCTGCCGCATCCCTTCCACCCAGTACGCGAATGTGCCGATGCTTTTCTTAAGTTTGGCGTCCACGCCGTTGACGATCGCGCCATCGGGCCCGCTGCCTCCGACGCACAAAAAATATCGCGCCGCCCGCGCCGGTCCGTTTCCATTTTCATTCCCGGCGGCTTCGATGCAGCCCAGCGCAATCCGCCGCGGAGTGCTGCCCGCAATCAATCGCGCCGCGCCGGGAATATTCCACGGAATCCCCAGCTCCTTGGCCAGAATATTCGCCGTGCCCGCGGGCAACAGGGCCATCGGCACCGCGCTGCCCGCCAGCCCGTTCACAATTTCGTTGACGGTCCCATCGCCGCCGCACGCGATCACCAGATCGAGATTCTGCGCCACGGCCTGCCGCGCGATCGCGGTTGCCGAGCCCGCCTCCGACGTCGGCGCGAATTCCACGGCGATGCCCGAGTCGGCCAGATGTTTGCCCGCCGATTCGATGTCGCCCAGCCGCCGCGAGCGCCGCTGCCCGCTGACCGGGTTATAAATCAGGATGGCCTTGCGAATTGGTTTTGCGGCGCGCTGCTCCGCCTTCGTGGAAGGCGATCGACGCGGCGCATCCTCGGAAACTTCCACGGCCGGCGGCGTCAACGCCATTCCGCCGCCTTGGCAAGCACGGCAGACGCCGCCGCATTTCGTTCCAGGATCTGCTGCAGGAAATCCGGAATCTCGAATACGGCGCGATTGTGCATCGCCGCGGCGTTGCCGCGAAATAGTTCGAGCGTCCCATCGCCCAACAACTGTTCCACCGCCGGTACGATGTTTTTGAAATTCTTTACGGAGATGCCCACTTGATTCTCCGTCACCCAGGCCGCGTTGTAGCGCTCCTGCGGCAGCGTCCAGGCATTGCACTCCACGATCA